>Ga0163163_10000102_pt1 | contig 90323 bp, 75 predicted proteins | sample S65metaG_FD_119766 | JGI IMG/M metagenome (GOLD analysis project Ga0163163, IMG submission 119766) | Switchgrass rhizosphere microbial communities from Kellogg Biological Station, Michigan, USA - S6-5 metaG | ecosystem: Host-associated > Plants > Roots > Rhizosphere > Soil | place: USA...
AGAACGCGTCGTCGATCGCGTCGCTCTTGCTCACGACCGAAGCCATGGTCTCGGAGATTCCGGAAGAGAAGAAGGAAGCTCCGGCTGGCGGCGGCCCGGGCGGCATGGGCGGGATGTACTAAGAAGTTCGAAGTCAGAAGTTCGAAGTACGAAGTTCGGAAGATCACGCAGACGGCCCGGTGGGCTCACGCTCGCCGGGCCGTTTGTGTCTCGTGGACCCGGGCTAAGCCGCCATCGCCGAGCGGCGGGCGCGCTGGGCTGCAGTAATCTATGCGTTAGCGATGCTGGCTCCCGGCAGCCGCCTCGGACCGTACGAGATCGTCAGCCCTCTTGGCGCAGGTGGGATGGGCGAAGTCTACCGCGCGCGCGACGCCAAGCTCGGTCGCGACGTCGCGATCAAGATCCTGCCCGACGCTTTCGTCCACGACGCCGATCGGCTCGCGCGCTTCGAGCGCGAGGCACGGACGCTCGCGTCGCTCAATCACTCGAACATCGCCCAGATCTACGGCCTCGAGGAGCGCGCGCTCGTCATGGAGTTCGTCGATGGCGAGGATCTCTCGGCCCTCATCGCGCGCGGACCGATGCCACTCGCTGACGCGCTTCCCATTGCTCGTCAGATCGCACAGGCGCTCGAAGCCGCGCACGAACTGGGGATCGTTCATCGCGATCTCAAGCCCGCGAACATCAAGGTACGTCCCGACGGAACCGTGAAGGTGCTCGACTTCGGTCTGGCGAAGGCGATGGCGGCCGACGCTGGCGGCGTCGCGAGCCTCTCGGACTCGCCGACGACGACCAGCCCGGCAACGGAGCTGGGCGTGATTCTCGGGACCGCCGCGTACATGAGTCCCGAGCAGGCGCGCGGGAAACCCGTCGATCGCCGCAGCGACGTCTGGGCGTTCGGCGTCGTGCTCTACGAGATGCTGACCGGCCGCCGGGCGTTCTCCGGCGCGGAAGTTCCCGACGTGCTCGCGTCGATCCTGAAAGACACGCCGTCGCTCGATCGGTTGCCGGCGGACACGCCGCCGGCGATTCGGCGTCTGCTCCAGCGCTGTCTCGTCAAGGACCGCACAGAGCGTCTCGATTCGACGGCCGCGGCGCGGCTCGAGATCGCCGACGCGATGTCGGGTGCCCCGGCGCCGGGCCACGGCGCGCCGCCCAAAGGCGCGACCCTCGGTGCGAAGCTCGGCGTGCCGATCATGGCTGCTATCACCGGCGGCGCTATCATGGGCGGGGCTGTGTGGTCGCTCCGCAAGCCCACGCCCGTTGCGGCGCCGTCGAGCTTCGCCCTCGCGTCAATCGAGGCCGGACGGCTGAGCGCCAACATCAATCAGCCCGACCTGGCGATCTCGCCGGACGGCCGTCTCATCGCGTACAGCAGCGCGCAGACCGAAACCAGCCCCATCATCCTCCGGTCGCTCGATGCCTTCGGTGACCGGCCGCTGAAGAACCTCGGCCGGCAGCCGCGTGCGCCCTTCTTCTCACCGGACGGCAAGTGGATCGGCTACTTCTCTGCGGTGTCGAGCGGTTTCGACGGCCGCATCATGAAAGTGCGGATCGAAGGTGGCGCCCCCATCGAGATCGGGAGCGTCGTCGGCAACCTCCGCGGCGCATCATGGGGGCGCGATGACACGATCATCTACGCGAGCTCCGCGCTCGAAAGCGGACTGTTCCGCCTCAGTGCAAACGGCGGGGCACCGGAACTGCTGACGGTGCCGAACGTCAAGGCCGGCGAGGTCGATCACTTCTGGCCCTGCGTGTTGCCCGATGGGAAGCACGTGCTGTTCGCAATCGCACGCCAGACGCCAGAAATCGCATCGGGTCGGTTCGACGTCGCGGCGTTGGACCTCTCGACGCGCACGTGGCGTGTGTTACTGACCGACGCGTCGTTCCCCGTCTACGTGCCAACCGGTCATCTGCTCGTGACGTCCGAGAAGGGGCTCGCGGTGGTGCGATTCGATCCGATCGCGGTCGAAATCCACGGTACGCCGCAGCCGCTCATCGATGACGTGTTCTTCAAGAACACCACAGGCGCGGCCGATGTGAGCGTATCCGCAACGGGCACGCTCGCGTACGTGTCCGGCCGTTTGTCGGATTCGACCACGCTGATCTGGACCGATCGGCTGGGGAACGCCAGTCAGGTTCCCATCCCGCCAGCGAGCTTCATCGCCCTACGCTTGTCACCCGACGGCCGGCGTGTGGCGCTGACGCAGAACGACAAGGGCGCGCCGGGGATCTGGGTGTACGACTTCGAGCGCCAAACACTGATGCGCGTGACGCCAAGCGGGTTTCCAGGTTTCTTCCCGCTCTGGAGCGAATCCGGGCGTGACATCTACTTTTCCGGAGCGCCCGCGACCGAGACCGGCATCTATTCAATGCCGGCCTCGGGCGCCGGTGTGCCGGCGCTCGTCGCCGCCGCGCCGCCGGGATCCCGGCTTGTGCCTTCGAGCGTTCGACCCGGCAGCACAGAAGTGGTGTTCGAGCAGTGGTCCGGCACCGGTGTGCGGACCATCATGGTCGTCAAGCCCGGTGCGACGCCGACGGTGACGCCTCTATTCTCAGACGTGGCTCGTTATGCCCTGCCCGCGATCTCACCGGACGGACGATGGATCGCGTACTCGTCAGACGAAGGCGGGCGCCAGGAGCTGTACCTCCGTCCGTTCCCGGATGTCGCGGCCGATCGCATCCAGGTGTCCACCGACGGCGGGCGTGCGCCTGTCTGGGTGAAGGGCGGAAAGGAGCTCTTCTACTCGAGCCTCGACGGCGCGATTTGGGCGGCCAGTGTGGGAGATCCGCGGAGCCGCGACGTCGGCAAGCCCGTCCGCATTCCCGACCCGCCGGCGGTGGGCCTCCGGACACCGTTCGACGTCGCTCCAGACGGCCAGCGTGTGCTGCGGATGGTTCTGGAGGCCCCCAAGGAGACGACGAACGAGCTGCGCGTGGTCACGAACTGGTTCGAGGTGCTGAAAAAGAAGTCCTGACGCAACCTCCAGGTCATGCCCGGCCTTATCACCCCGGGAATTCGTGCAGGCCTGTGCTAGTCTCCCACACCGTGTCGGACGTCAACACACGATGGCCGCTCTCGCTGCGCGTGGCGTTCCGATTTGGCGTCTCCTTTTACACGATCACCACGCTGTACTTGGCGATCGACCATCTTTCCTCGCTTCTCCCGTTTACCCAGGGGCTTGCCGAGACGATTCAGGATCGCGGACTCTTCGCCGCGTACGAGTGGGCGACGAAACTGCTGTTCGGTTCAGACGTCGTCTACGCGACGACCGCGGGCTTCATCGCCTACATGAGCACGGCGCTGATCGGGGCCGGCCTCGCGACGATCGTCTGGTCGCTGATCGATCGCCGGCGTCTTTCATATCCGCGTGCCTACGCCGTTCTGCGCATCTACCTCAGATATCTGCTCGCGGCGGTCGCGTTGGCCTACGGCTTTGTCAAAGTGTGGCCCAGCCAGTTCGTGCCGCCTTCGCTTGTCGCGCTCGTCTCGCCGCTCGGGGACTTCACCCGCATGCGTCTTCTCTGGCACACGATGGGCACCTCGACGGCGTACACGGTCTTCACCGGACTCGTGGAGGTTACCGGCGGTCTGCTGCTCCTCTCGCGGCGCACGACCCCGATTGGCGCGCTCGTGCTCGCCGGTGCGTTTATCAACGTGACGATGCTGAACTTCGGCTACGAAATCGGCGTCCAGCTCAACTCGACGATCTACGCAGTGATGGCGCTGACGCTACTCGCGCCTGATGCGCGCCGGCTGGCAACTGCGTTCCTTGAGCGACAGGACAAGCCGCGCGATTCGAATCCGACACGGCGGCGACTCGCTCGAATTGTCAAAGCCGCGGTCGTCGTGCTCCTGATCCTCATGGACGCCCAGACCGCCTACATTTCGCGCCGCGACCTGTCGCGCGTGCCGGCGCTCTATGGCATTTACGACGTGGTCGACTTCGTCCGCGATGGTGTGTCTTTGCCGCCAGGCGATCAGGCGCGCTGGCTGCGGCTCATCCTCGCCGAGCGAGGAACCGGAGCGATTCAGTGGACCCTTGGCGGACGCGTCGATCCGTACGAGATGACGGAAGACCCAGCGAAAAGCACGGTGACGCTAACTGCGAGGCAGCGTGAACCTCGCATGCTCACGTTGCAGTACTCGCGCACGTCCGACAATCTTCTCGAGGTGTCTGGTCGTGTCGACGGCCACGAGATCCAGGCGCGGCTTCGCGCGATCGACGTCACACAAATGCCCTTACGGCGACCGTACCGGTAAGGCACACGCGCTTGACCGCGCGGATGGCGGCGGCACACGACAGCCGCCCGACGCCGCCAACTCACCGGGCCGTTGGTGTGGAGGGTGCACGCGCAGGACACGCCGGCACGGCAATCGACGCCGGTATTGGCAATGCCGGCACACCGTTGGCCTTCAGCTTCGCATTGAGCGCGCCGAGTTGCTTGGACTGGACGGCTTTCCACGCCGAGAGGCCGTTTGCGAGATCCGTACACGCGGCGGCATAGGCGCCGGTCATCGCCGCGGTCGGCGCCATGTCGGCTGAGTCGAGCTCCTCGAGCAGGTGATTCATCGTGCCGCGAATCGTGTCAAACGACGGCAGCGCCGGACGACCGAGATTCTTCACGAAGTCCGCGACGGCGGCAGCCATATCACCACTCATCTGAATCGCTCCTGCGGCATCGCGCGCGGCGTTCACCTGCCGGGACGCCACCTCGGCCGTCTTCGATCCGTTGTAGATGCGCATCTGCAGCGCGTGCTGTGCGCGCAGGTCTGCCGCGCTTGCAGGTGACCGTGGATCGTTTCTGACGCGAACCGTCTGTGTATAGCGCGTCCCGTCCACGGTGAGGCGCACGGTATACACGCCGGGCAGCGCGAGTGGACCCTCGTAGGTCACCGGCGAGTCGCCGGGCACGGCGCGGATCGTCACGTGCTCGCCCGTCGACGGCGGATCGTCATAACGGACGTTCCAACTCACGCGATTCATCCCGACATTTGCCGGGAGCGGCATCGGCGGCGCGAGCCACCAGTCCGGGAACGCGCGTCCACCTGGTGTGCGTGGCGCGATCGGCTCACTCGACATATGCCGCACGATCCGACCGCCGGCGTCCACGATGTCGATCGTGATCGGCTGCGACGGCGCCCTCGAGAGCGTGTAATAGATCACGACGCCAAGCGGCGGATTATCGAAGTGCGGAATCTCCGGTGGGAAGGGCGTGTCGCCGCCCACGTTCCGCCGAACGCGCACTGCCGGACCTGGTTTGAAGAGATGCGCCGCATCGGTCGCGCTCGCCGCGGTCACCTGGCGGAGCGGCGAGTAGTCGTCCAGAACCCAGATGCCGCGCCCGAACGTGCAGATGACGAGATCGTTCTCCTTGATCTGCACGTCGCGGACGGACGTCGTCGGCAGATTAAGTCGCAGCGGCTGCCAGTGATCGCCGTCGTCGAACGTGACGAACACGGAGCTCTCGGTACCGAGGAACACGAGCCCGGCGCGCCGGGTGTCCATGCGAACGGTGTTGGCAAAGCTGCCGCTGATCTGATCGAACGGAAGCCCGGTCACGACTTCCGTCCACGTCTTGCCCAGGTCGCGCGTACGAAATACATGCGCGCGGTTATCGCCTGTCGTGACGACCGCAAATGCGGCGGCGGCGGATTGATGCGACGCGTCCAACGACACGACGCTCGCCTGCGCCGGCAGATTCGGAATCGACACGTCGGTCCAGGTCACCCCGTGATCCTGCGTGACTTGCACGCCGCCGCGCGGCAGCCCGACCCAGATCAATCCGTCGGAGAGGTGCGACAGCGCCACCGCGAGAATCGATCCGCGGCCGCCGGTGAAATCGGGGCTGATCGCTTTCCATTGCCGGCCGCCGTCGGTCGTCGACATCAGCTTGCTGTAGCCCACCATGAGCTCGTGCGGGTCGTACGGATTCCATTCGAGCGGCCCCGGCGTGCCGAGCTGCTGTGCCGGATCGAGATTCGGACCGACGTGAATCCACTGATTGCCGGCGCCAATCGACAGACGCACGAGCTGACTCGCGGAATCGGGACCGTTCAGATAGATCGTCTTCGGATTGAGTGGATCGGCGGTGATGTAGCCGGATTCCCAGCCCGGCGTCGGGAACCAGTCGAGCGGACCGATCGCTCCAAGATCGCCGCGGCTCTTCACGGCGACGGCGCCGCTGTCCTGCTGTTGTCCGTAGACCCAGTACGGGAACGAACGATCGATTCCGATGTGGTAGATCTGCGCCGTCGACTGGTTGTACCAGGAGCCCCACGTCTCGCCCGCGTCGAGCGACACCGACGCCCCCTGATCGCCCGCGAGCAGCATCCGTCTCGGATCGGTTGGATCGATCCATAGCGCATGCGGATCGTCGCCGCCCGGCGCGCCTTTGAACGCTTCCCACGTCGCGCCGCCGTCGAGCGATCGGTAGGCCGTGATGTTCGTCCCGTAGACGACGTCCGGATTGCCGGGATGCACCCACACGCGCTCGGCACCCGGCCGCGGGTCGTCGGTGATCACCCTCCAAGTCGAGCCGCCATCATCGGATCGCAGCAATCGACCAGCGCCCGCGAGAAACATGCGCTGTCCGTTGGTTCTTGGCGCCACCGCCAGCCGCCGCGGCTTGCCGCCGTTGCCGCCGAGTGCCGGTAATCCCGTGGCGTTCAGTGCCGTCCACGTCTGCCCTTCGTCCGTCGATCTGAAGATCGCCCCGGTCGAGGTGCTGACGCCCGCGGACCCACCCGGCGGCGGCGTGTAGTAGCGGCCGGTGACCGCGACCATCACGTTCGGTTGATCGAACGCCCACGCGATGTCGTTCACGCCGGTCTCGTCGTCGACGAACAGCGTCCGCTTCCACGTCGCGCCGCCGTCCGTGCTGCGAAACACGCCGCGCACGTCCGACTTCGTCTGCACGTTGCCGAGAGCGGCCGCAATGACGATGTTCGGATCTTTCGGATCGACCAGAACCGTCGGCACCTTCGTGTCGCCGAGCGACAGATGCCGCCAGGTCTTGCCCGCATCGATGGACTTGTAGATGCCGTTGCCGCGATAGGTCGCGCGATACGGATCGCCGGTGCCGGCGAATACGATATTCGGGTCCGAGGGCGCGACTTCGAGCGAGGCGATCGACGCGATCTCTTTTATGTCATCGAACACCGGAAACCATGTCGTGCCGCCGCTCGTCGTCTTCCACACGCCGCCAAACGGCAGGCCGATGTAAAAGGTGCCCGGCTGACCGATCGCACCCGCGACTGCGCCGACGCGCCCGGCGCGAAATGGCCCGATATTGCGCCATTTCAGGCCCGACGTCGGCACGTCGATGTCGGCGGACGCGGCGGGCCGCGTCGCATCTGACCGTGCTGGCACCTGGCCGTTCAGCGACATTACGACCAACACGGCCAGCGCTATCGCGGCAATTGCGCGAAGTCTCATCACGGAGCAGTGTAGCGGGGATCCGCGAACGCTCGAGACGGCAAGCTGACGTCGCGCCTCGCGAACCTTCCTGCATACTCAGACGTCTAAGGAAGGCATGGCGAAGCCGGATTCCATGCTCGGCACGCTCGACCTGCTCGTGCTGACGCTCCTGGCGCGACGGGGACGGCAACACGGCTACGCGATCATGACGGCCATCCAGGACATCTCTCGCGACGTGCTCCGCGTGGAGGAAGGCTCGCTCTACCCCGCCCTGCACCGCATGGAAGAGACGGGTTGGGTGAAGGCCGAGTGGACGACCAAGGACAACGGCCGCCGGGCGCGCGTGTACGAGCTGACGGCCACCGGACGCCGGCAGCTGACCGCGGAGGAAACCCGGTGGGACGATGTCACCGGGGCCGTCAACCGTGTGCTGAGGATGGCCTGACATGTCGATGTGGTCGCGCGTTCGCAATGTGTTCCGGCCCGGCGTCACCGACGACGTCGATGAGGAACTCCGCCTCCATCTCGAGGAAGCCATCGAAAGCGGCCGCGATCCGAACGAGGTGCGCCGCGCGCTCGGTTCGACGCTGCGCCTTCGCGAGGAAAGCCGCGACGCACGGGTGATTGTCCGGCTCGATGCGATCCGTGCGGACGTCATCTTCGCGACACGGCAGATTCAGCGTCACGCGATCGCGTCGGTTGCGGCCGTGTTGTCGCTCGGGCTCGCGCTCGGCGCCTGCACGGCCGCCTTTCGCGTGGCCGACGCCCTGTTGTGGCGGCCGCTTCCGATCGCCCATCCCGATCGCCTGCACGTGATGTCGCTCGTCGGCACGGACCCCAGCGGACGAGTCGGGCGCGGCTACTTCTGGGCCTACCCGCAGTTCGCGCTGATGCGCGACGCGGTCGCTCCAGACGCGCTGCTGCTGGCCGCATCGCAAACACAGCCGCTCGACGTTCACTACGACGCGACCGGCGCCAGCGAACGCGTCACGGCGCAGTTTGTCTCGGGCACCCTCTTTCCGACGTTCGGCCTGACGCCCGCCGTGGGCCGACTGCTGACTCCGTCGGACGACATGACGGGCGAACCGCCTCGCGCAGTTCTCTCGAGCGACTACTGGAGGGCGCGGTTCGGCGCCGACCCCGGCGCCATCGGCCGCCTGATCGACACCGGACGCGGCGCCGCAATGATTGTCGGCGTCGTCGATGGTCCGTTCAGCGGCACGGAGCCAGGCACCCCGGTCGATGTCTTTCTTCCAACGTCATTTCACCCGAATGTCGCTCGCGACGACTCGACGTGGTTACGCGTCTTCGTCGAGCTTCCGCCGGGCGCGGCGGTCGCGCCCGTGCGCGATCGCGCGAGAGCCGTCTGGCGTGCTTACGAAGCCGAGCGTCTGCGCCGCACCGCGGATATGCCATCAGTGGCGATCGAGCAGGTGCTGAACCTGCAGTTCGACATCACGGCGGCGCCTGGTGGTTCGTCCCGTGTCAGCTCGAACTACGCGCTGCCGCTCGCGGCTCTCGGTGTCATGGTCGCCCTCGTGATGCTCATTGCGTCGGGCAACGTCGCGAACCTGCGGTCGGCGCAGGCCACCTCACGCCGCCGCGAGATGGCGCTGCGGGCGTCGATCGGCGCTGGACGTGCGCGGCTCGTGCAATTGGTGGTCGTCGAAAGCGCGATCGTCGCGGCCGCCGCCGTCGCGATCGGCGCCGTGTTCGCGGCGTGGGCGGCGCCATTCGTGGTCTCGCACGTGAATCCACCCGAGAATCCCGCGCGACTCTGGCTTCCGCTCGACGGCCGCGTGACGGCGTTCGGCGTCCTGCTCGCGATGGCAGTGACCGGCATCTCGAGCCTGGGTCCTGCGCTCGCCGTGTCGCGAATCACTCCGCTCTCGGCCGTGCGCGGCGCGACGAACCGCCACACGAGCCGCCCGGTCGCGCGTGCACTCATCGGTGCTCAGGTCGCCTTCTGCGCGTTCGTGCTCGTCATCGCGGGATTGTCCATCACGACATTCGAGCGACTGGCGCAGCGGCCGCTTGGCTTCTCGCCCGACAACGTCACCGTGCTGAATGTCTCCGCCGCGTCACGTCAGCCGGGGGCGGCCTGGACGAGGCTGCGTGACGCGATTGCGCAGTTACCCGGCCTTGAGGCTGCCGCGCTTGCCGGCTGGCCGATGCTGCAGGGATCGTCGTGGAACGGGTTCGTGTCGGTCGACGGCGCGTCCGTCACGCCCGTGCTCGGCGAGTTCCTGAACGTCTCGCCTGAATTCATGGAGACGATGAAGATCGGGCTCGTTGCGGGCCGCGCGCTCACGTCGTTCGACCGGACACCAGGTCAGGCGATCGTCAACGAGACGTTCGTCCGCGTGTTTCTCGGCGGCGTTCCGGCGGCTGCCGCAATTGAGCGGCGCTTCGCCAAAGGCGACGAGAGCTTCACCATCGTCGGCGTCATGCGGGACGCAGTGTACAGGGACGTGCACGCCGAGGTGTCGCCGCTCGCGTTCGTGCCGTTTGCTCGCACGGCGGTTGGCGCAGGTGCGTGGCAGTTGACAACCGCGACGCTGGCCATCCGATGGGCGCCGGGCATGCGCAACACTGTGACGGACTGGCCCCAGACCGTGCGGTCGATCGCACCGGAATTCCGGGTGACCTCGGTGCGCACCCAGCAATCGGTGGTGGACGCACAGATGGTCCGCGAGCGGTTGCTCGCGCTTCTCGCGGCGTTCTTTGGCGTGGTGGCGCTGGCCCTCACGGGCATCGGGTTGTACGGCCTGCTCCACTTCGCCGTGGTGCAGCGTCGCCGGGAGATCGGGATCCGTCGAGCGATCGGCGCGACTGCCGCGCGGATCGTCACCGGACTGTCAGCGGAGTTGGCGGGAACGCTCGCGGCGGGCCTGGCGGCGGGGCTCGCGGCCGGCTACGCGGGCGCGCGCGCGCTCGACGGGCTCTTCTATGGTGTCCGCCCTGGCGACGCGTACGCCTTCGTGCTGCCGGCGGCGCTCATGATCGGCACGGCGTTGGTCGCCGGCATCACGCCGGCGATGCGCGCCCTGCGTATCCATCCGGTCGAGGTGCTGCGCGCTGACTGATCACGCTCTGCGAGACACCACCAGCGCCGCGAGGCCGACGATCAGCAGCACCGCCGTGCCAGACTCGGGCACTGCCGTACCGTGAACCTCGTACAGCAAGGACGTCACGGTATTGCTGCTGCAGGGGCTAATCGCGGTGCACGTTGACGCGCTCGAGTTGAAAAACCAGTTGGCGCTATCAACAGTGTGCCAGTAGCCGTTGGGACCAGTGCCGCCGTTGGACGTTAGCACGCCATCCGAAAGTGTCCAGCCAACGTCGCTCAGACTCATGGTGGTTCCGCCAAGCAGGTAGTACGTGCCTGGCCCCAGAATCCGATTCACCGGCAAACTCACCGTCATCGTGAGGGTCGCGAGCGCCGTCCCAGAGGCGAAGATCGTGGGCGAGCCCGTCAGTCCGCTCTGAAGCGACCAGTTGAACGGGCCATTGAAGAAGAATGAGATCAAGCCGACGTCGATTTCGCTGACGTCGAAACTGCCCGACAGTGTGAACTGCGCGGCGTCCCGATCGTTCTGACTGCCTATCACCCCGAGTGGCGAGTAGGCCCCCACGGGGTTGGCGATGTTCGGAAAGTTGAACACTCCGGGATCTTGATAACCGACGATGATGCTGTCCGCACGCGCATCGGCACTGACGCACACCAAGAGGCAAGGAACGATCAACAAGGCGTTTCGCATCGGCGACCCTCCTGAATAGGAATGTGGCGACCGGTATACGAGCGAAAGGGCCAATGCGGAAGAACTGCCCCGGTTGGCTCACGCCAAGCCGTCGTGCACCGATTCGGCGCGAAGGGTGTCCTGTGGATCGATCCGTTTCGGCGGATAATCTGCGTCACCCTGGAGGATCCCGCCATGAGGCGTCTGCTGTCGTCCATTGCCGCCGTCGCGATCGTCGGCTCGTCTGTCGCCTTGCTCACGGGCCAGTCACCAGCGGTCCAGCAACCCGGAGCCGGACGTGGTCCCGCGCTCCCTCCCGTCGTCATCGGGCCGCCGGCACCCGTGCCGGCCGAGGTCGCCATTCCGCGGCCCTCCGCCGCGGAGATCACGGACGTCAACGCGGCGGTGAAGAGGCTCGTCGATTCGGACAAATCGTCCAGCAAGGCCCTGCTCAAGAAGTACGAGTCGCTGCTCATGCTGCAGCCACCGCGCCTGAACGTCGCGGCGACCTACACGCAGACGCAGCAGCGGATGGGGCCACGGCATGAAGGCTTCGTCGACATCGCCAAGCGCGGGAACATCGACCTGCTGCTCCATGGCGATTCGATCACGGACTGGTGGGTGCAGGGCGACGCCAACAAAGCGATGTTCGAGAAGTACTTCGGGGGCTACCGGACGGCGAACTTCGCCATCGCTGGCGATACCACGCAAGGCGTACTGTGGGGCCTCAAGAACGGCGAAGGGCAAGGCTTTCAGCCGAAGGCCGTGATGGTGATGATCGGCACCAACAACGCCGGCGGCACGAACAACGCCGGAACGCTCACCGGGGCCGAGATTGCCGAGGGAGTGGGCGCGGTGGTGCTCGAGCTGCGCAAGGATTTTCCTGACGCCAAGATCCTGTTGCTCGCCATCTTTCCGCGCGGCGTCCCGGGCGACTCCGTGCGCGACAAGATCGCGGACGCCAATCGCATCGTCTCCCGGCTCGACGACCGAAAGCACATCTTCTATCTGGACATCGGCGCGAAGTTCCTCGACGAGCGCGGATACTTTCTGCCCGACGCCTTCCGCGCGGACAACCTGCACCCGCAGGCCAAGGGCTACGACATCTGGGGTGCGGCCGTGAAGGACAAGATCGCCGAGCTGATGAAGTAGATCTATCTCACGTAAGATCGACGCGTGACCCTCCCGACCGATCCGGCTGGCTCGATTCGATTCGACGCGCTCGGCCTGGACGAGGCGCTCGTCAAGGCCGTGACGGCCCTCGGGTACGAGGAGCCCACGCCCATCCAGCGGGAAGCCGTTCCGCTGCTCCTGGCGGGACGCGATTTGATGGGCCAGGCGGGCACGGGCACCGGCAAGACCGCGGCCTTCGCCCTGCCAATGATCCACCAGCTCGCCGGCACACCTCGCGCGTCGGCTGGCCGTCCTCGCGGTCTGGTGCTCGTGCCCACGCGCGAGCTGGCGATGCAGGTGGCCGAAGCCATCCACAAGTACTCCAAGCGGACGTCGCTGGTCGTCGTCCCGCTCTACGGCGGCGCGCCGATGGATCAACAGGTCCGCGCGTTGCGCCGCGGCGCCGACATCGTCGTCGCCACACCTGGCCGCGCGCTCGATCATCTGCGTCGCCAGACGCTGCAGCTCGACGCGCTCGACGTGCTGGTGCTCGACGAAGCCGACGAGATGCTCGACATGGGTTTCGCCGAGGATCTCGAGGCGATTTTGAACGCCACGCCCGCGACACGTCAGACGGCGTTGTTTGCCGCGACGATGGCGCCGCGGATCGCGTCGATTGCCCTGCGCCACCTCAAGCAGCCGGCGCGCGTGACGATCAAGGGCGAAAAACGCGCTGCCGGCAAGCTGCCGCGCGTCCGCCAGACGGCGTACATCGTCACGCGGCCACAGAAGGCCGACGCGCTCAGCCGCGTGCTCGAGTTCGAGGACCCGGCGTCCGTCATCGTCTTCTGCCGCACGCGCGTCGAGGTCGACGAGCTCACCGACACGCTCAAATCGCACGGCTACGGCGCGCAGGCGCTGCACGGCGGGATGGAGCAAAAACAGCGCGACCGCGTAATGCAGCTCTTTCGAACGGAGAAGGCCGACGTGCTGGTGGCCACGGACGTGGCCGCGCGCGGCCTCGACATCGATCACGTCTCGCACGTCATCAACTACGACATCCCGACGTCTCCCGAAGTGTACGTGCACCGCATCGGCCGCACCGGCCGTGTCGGCCGCGAGGGCGTGGCGATCACCTTGGTCGACCCACGCGAGCGCCGCGTGCTGCGCGTGATCGAGGGACTGACCAAGCAGCCGATCGAGATCGTGGCGCTCCCGACGGCGGCGGCGCTGCGTGCCCGGCGCCTCGACATCACGCGCGCCGCGTTGAAAGAACGCCTCGTCGCCGGCGAGCTCGGTGACATGCGCGCCGTCGTCGAATCGCTCGCGCATGACTTCGAGCTGATGGACATCGCCGCGGCCGCCATTGCCATGATGCACGAGGAGGCAGAGGCTGCGAGCGCGCCGGCGGCCGGCGTGGACGCGCCGGAACCCGTCGACGCGGACATCGGCGGGCCAATAACGGTGCTGTACATCGGCGCCGGTCGCGCAGCGGGCATCAGGCCCGGCGATATCGTCGGCGCGATCACGGGCGAAGCCAAGATCACGAACCGACAAGTCGGCGGCATCCGCGTGGGCCGCGACCATACGCTCGTGGAGGTGCCGGAGGCGCTCGCCGATCGCGTGATCACGGCGCTGCGACGGACGAACCTCCGCGGCCAGAAGGTCAACGTCAAGCGCGCCGGGCGGTGATCGGGTTCGAACGTCAAATAGAAGTCTCGCGGCGCGCGGCCTCGAGCGCTTGCCGAATGACGGCCGGATGGACTGAGTTCGACGTTCCAGCCTGACAAGCCGCAGGCGTGCTAGACTCGCCGTACTCGGGAGAACGATCGTGAAAGTGTTCCAGACGATCAGTTTGTCCTCGACAGCCGTGTTGTGCCTCGCCAGCGCCAGCCCGCTGCTGGCGCAGTCCAAGGAACCAACCGTCGCGCTGACCGTCTCCGCCGGCCGCTCGGTGGAGGTCCTGGTCGAAGATCAGACCACCATCAAAGAGGTTGGGCAGACGGTGTCCGGCAGGCTGGTCGCACCGATCTTCGCCTACGATCGGATCGTCGTGCCGGCCGGCACGAAGGTACTCGGCCCCATCGCGGCGCTCGAGGATCCGTCCAAAGTGGCACGGACGCAGACGATGCTGCAGGGTGATTTCACGCCGCACCGTCGTGTCGTGCTGCGGTTCGACACACTGGTCCTTGACGACGGGCACCGGGTGCCGATCGAGACGGAGGTGAAAGCCACGATTCCCCACCTGAAGCAAACGGACGCACCCCGTCCGCCCGAGAAGGACGCGGACGAGTCCGGCGGTGCGGGACACCGCGTCGAGCAGGCGGCGAAGAACCAGGTCACGCAGACCATCGCATCTGCCAAGCAGAGCACCCACGACATCTTGAGCGAGATCACACAACCGGGCCGTACGGCACGCCTGAAGGCGATGTTGATTGAACGGATGCCGTACCACCGGCAGACGATCGGCGCCGGCACCGGGTACGAAGTCGAGTTCCTGAAGCCGCTGGAGTTCGGTCGCGTGGCGCCGTGCCCATCCGCGCCGGCCGACGCCCGCCCAGCGCCGTTGAGCATCTTGAACGCGCGGCTCATGACCAGCCTGGATTCGTCCAAGACACCCAAGGGCACGTCGATACGCGCCGTCGTCACCGAGCCGGTGTTCTCCGCCGACCATCAGCTGATCCTGCCGGAAGGCACGATGCTCGAGGGCGAAGTGACGTACGCCACGGCCGCGAAACGGTTTCATCGAAACGGCCAGCTGCGGTTTCTCTTCGAACGCGTCGAGATGCCGGCCGGCGACGCGTCGCCGCTGCTCGCGTCGCTCCAGTCAGTTCATGCCAGTGCCGACGACAACCTGGAGCTCGATGATGAGGGCGGCGCGAAGATGACCAATTCCAAGACGCGCTTTATCGCCCCGGCGCTGTCGCTCCTCGCGCTTCGTGGCACGCTCGATCGCCACGATCATCTCGATCCCGATGGGGACGGCCACGTCATTCATGACAGCAACCCCGGGGCGGTCAGCGCTAGCGGCTTCTTTGGCCTGGGCCTGATTGGAATCCCGCTGAGCCATGTCGCGCCGCCGGTCGGTGTCGGGTTGGGGATCTTTGGCGCCGCGAGAAGCGTGTACCGGAATGTGCTCGCCAAGGGCCGCGACATGCAATTCCCGGCGGACACCGTGATGCGGCTGCAGCTCGCGCCGGGCCCGTCGGGCGGGCGATGACCCTCAGCCGCCGATGGTTGACCGCGCTCCTGCTGCTTCCCGTCGCGGGCGTCGCGGGTCAGACCGTCTTCCGATCCGGGACACGGCTCGTGGTGCTCCACGCGACGGTGACCAACGATCGCGGTGAGCCCGTCACGAATCTCGATCAGCACGCGTTCACGGTCTTCGAAAACGGGAAGCGTCAGCCCATTGCGATCTTCCGCCGCGACGACATTCCCGTCTCGGTGGGGCTGCTCATCGACAACAGCGGCAGCATGCGGTCGCTCAGGCCGAGCGTGGAGGCCGCCGCGCTCGCGTTCGCTCGCGCCTCGAATCCCCAGGACGAGATGTTCGTGCTGAACTTCGCCGACACGCCGCACCTCGACGTCCCGATGACAGGCGACGTTCGAGTGCTCGAGGCGGGCATTGCGCGCGTCGACTCGATCGGCGGCACCGCGATGCGCGACGCCGTCGCGACAGGCGAAGCGTACCTTCACGATCACGCCAAGCAGGACGCGCGCGTCCTGCTCGTGGTCACTGACGGCAACGACAATGCCAGCACGACGACGGTCAATCGCATTCGCCAGCAGGCCGAGCAGACCGAGACCGTGATTGACGCGATCGGCCTGTTCACCGGACAGCAGACCAGCCGGGCCGGCGCAGGCCGGCACGAGCTCAAGGAGCTGACAGGACAGACGGGCGGCGCGGCATACTTTCCGACGAGCGCCGAGCAGATTGAATCGGCCGCGGTCGACCTGGCCCATCTGATCCGAAATCAGTACACCATCGCGTACGCGCCTCTCAATCAAGCGTTGGATGGCTCCTACCGAACGATCCGCCTGACCGTCACCGGTCCAGATCACTACACCGTGCGGACCAGACCGGGATACCGCGCGGTGCCGGATACGCGGGAGAGCGCCGGGCGATCGGGACGCCGCTGACGGACCGCCTCACTTCTTCCCGATCACGGAGCACCGGTACAGATCGCTGGTCGTCACCAAGGTCACGGTGTGGTTGGCCGCCGCTGCCAAAATGTCGTTGTCCGACGTGAACTGCTTGCACAGCGTGGGGTTGGCGAAGTTGACCTGGACCTCCCGCCACAGTGGATTGAAGCCGTCACCCTGAATGGCATCGAGAACGTTGACGAACGGCTTCCCGCCAGGCTGACAGCCGTCGGATTGATAGATCGTGTTGATCGATCCGTTGTGAGCGATCGTGGCACTCGATCCACCGGGAGGCAGCATCATCAGATTGATCGTGAACAACTCGTCGTCGTAGTACGCAGGCATTGAACCACTCACGCCATTGGGATTGCTGGCTGTCGTCACGAACCCTGACGTGGCTCCGGCACTTGACGAGCCGGCCGCCGCGGAGGGTTGAGTCATGGACGGATGGCTGCAAGCGACCGCGCTTGCGGCGAACACGCTGAAGATGATCCAGTAGCGATGCATGAGTCCCCCTGTTTGGCCATTCGCGTCTTGGGGGATCGGCGGGATGGACCGATCGGCTTTTGCAAGATCGGCACCACGGCTACACATCGTCCAATTGCGTATTGACAGATCCTCGCTGCTTCCCGGCGCGGACAGCGTGTCCCTGGAGCGTCACACAGGGAGGTCACGACCGAAGCCAAGGTGTCCATTCGTCCGGATGGCCCCGCTCGAACGTATCCCTGGTGGCGATCTGCATGCCGGGAGGGACCCTCATGGTCAAGCCGCCATCCGCCGCCGTGCTCCTCATGGCCCTGCTCTTGGTGTCCACGCTGGCCGAGCGCCAGGCGATCGGGCAAAAGACGTCTGGTTGCCCGCTGACTGATACGCAGACCCAGAAAGCGATTGACGCGTTTGCGAAGATCGCCGCCTTCGTCACGACCGAGCCGCGCTGCGTGAATTGCCACGGCGGCGTCAATCCGTACCTCAAGGACACGGGACTCGATCCGAACGACGAGACCGCGCCCCTGGCGCTCTTCGTGCACGGCGGCGGCGTGATTCTCCGAAAGCACGAAAAAGCGGCGGATGGGACCAACCTCGTCGACTCGGAGTGCGCCGATTGCCACGACAACATGGCGCCGAGACGAGATGGTTCGAAGTCGCTCTGGATGAATGCCGCCAACTTTCACTCGTTCGTCGACAAGGACGCTCCGACGCTGTGCAAGCAATTCAAGCGGTCCAGCCGTGACGCGACTGACTTTCTCGGACACATGACCGACGACAACGGCGGCAACAACTTTGCCGGAACTGCGTTCCGAGGGGACCGCGGGCTCGACAACGATCGGTACGGCGACAAGGTCAAGGTCCAACGGCCTTCGCTCACCCACCCGGAATTCATGAAGCTCGCCCGCGACTGGATCGACGCGATGGGCGGACAGTTCCGCGGCGACGCGAGTTGCGGCTGCGAGTTCCAGCACGCGAAGTGGAGCGGACAAATCCACTACGTCTACAACCTGAAGGGCGACGACGGCAAGGACGAGCTCCAGACGTGGTCGAACTCGGCGCTCATTCAAATCACCATCAACGTGACGGACGGCGTCGGAATCGCGAACAGCCGCGGCGCCCAGAAGAATGAGGCCGAAAACCGGCAATCGGTGTTTGGAGGCGGCTACAAGAAGACCGACAGCTCGAGCATGAACGGATCCGCCTCTGGATCCTCTCCAGCGCAAGTGGACGTGCGGATTGACGAGCGGACCGGCACCTACACCGTGTCGCCCAGTTTTGCCACCATCGTCGGAACGATGCAAGGTACGACCTGCGTCCGCGACGACTGTAAGCCTCAGCAGATGCCGTTCCCCGTTGTGGTACCCGGGCAGACGGCGATTTGGGGCAAGGTCGAGGATCGCAACCACGTCCAGGGATCGAGGACCGACAAGCGAACTGAGATCGGACGCCTCCGGAACGGCGTCATGATCACGACCGTCAGCTGGGACCTGTCACGGTCCGGCGGATCGAACTGACTATACTCATCGGCATGAGGCGCGCCGTCGTTGCGCTGAGCCTGGCGATCCTCCTGCCGATCGCCGTCGCGATCGCACCAACACAGCCGTCGCGGTCCGCCGCGATCGTCGATCGCGGGCTCACCCCTGCCGATTTCCCAAAGCTCGAGAAGCTTACGGAGCGCGTGTACGTCTTCTCCGATCTGCACAGCGGCGGCTTCGGATACCTCACGAACGATCTGATCGTCATCACCGACGCTGGCGTGCTCGTCGCCGACGGCCAGGGCACGCCGCCGGTCACGCAAAAGCTCGTCGACGAGATTCGTCGTCTGACGCCCCAGCCCATCGTGGATGTTGTCGTCTGTTCAGAACACGGCGATCACACGGGCGGCAACACCTCATTCCCGCCCTCGGCGGTGTTCGTCTCCAGTCCGGCCTCGCAAGCCTCGCTGCGGGCGCAAGCCGCCAACGATCGACCGGGCGGTCCGAAGACGACCGTGCCGGCGGAGACGGTCGCGTCGAGCCGCGTGATCCGCCTCGGCACGACCGAGATCGATGTTGTCTACAACGGGCGCGCGCACACGGGTGGCGATCTCGAGGTGTACCTGCCCGCGGAGAAGATCCTCTTCGCGAGCGAGGTCTTCACGAATCGCATCTTCCCGTCGATGCGCACCGCGTATCCGAGCGAATGGATTGCGACCCTCGAGAAGGTCGCGGCCATCGACGCGACCACGATCGTGCCGGGGCATGGCTTCGTCGAGGAGCCGGCGACGCTGCGCTCGGACTTCGCGGCGTTCCGCCGCGCCACGGGGTCTGTCGTCGCCGAAGCGATGCGTCTGCACCAACTGGGACTCTCCGTCCGCGACGCCGTCGCGCAGGCGCGCTGGGGCGAGTACGGCACATGGACCGGCCGGGATCGCAACGCGCCAATCGCCATCCAGCGCGTCTACGACGAGATGGACGGCAAGCTGAAGTAGCGCGTCCGCCAGCCCCCCCCGAGGTCAACCATTCTTCCGTCTTTCTCGTCTACTGAAGGGCGTGGCGACCCCGAGCCACGCCGAGTGATCCGGGCGGTGGGTCCCGGGGTCTAATGGTCGGGCCTCAATGAACACGTTGCTGCAGGACCTGCGGTTTGCGCTGCGGAACCTCCGGCGAACGCCCGCCTTTCCGCTGGCGGCCATCGCGACCCTCGCGATTGGCATCGGCGCGACGACGGCCATTTTCAGCACGGTCAATGCAGCGCTCCTCAGGCCATTGCCGTATCCGGCGCCGCAGGACCTGTACTACGTCCGGACGGCGCTCACCGACGGCCGCGTCACCACCGGCCTCGCCTCGGCGCTGGAGCTCTCCCGACTGAACGACCCGAATCTTTCGATCGTACGCGCTGCCGGCATGCAGTCGAACGACGTCACGCTGCTCCGCAACGACGGCGCCCCGCTCAAGACCCGGGCCTACGCCGTCACGCAGGGCTTCTTCGACCTCTTCGGGCTGCCCATGATCCTCGGCGGGACGTCGAATGACGTGCCGGCCCGCAACGCGCCGCCGACGGTCGTCGTGTCCTATCGCATCTGGCGCGACATGTTCGGCAGCGACCCGGCCGTCGTCGGCAAGCCGCTTCGCTTCGCCGAGATCAATACGACCGTCGCGGGCGTCGCGCCGCGTGATTTCGACACGCCGCACGGCGCGGACTTCTGGTTCACGGTCCCGCTCGATCCTCAGCAAGTCGCGCACGTCTTCGAGGTGTACATGCGCGTCAGGCCGGGGACGACCCTCCCGCGGGTACGGAGCGAAATGGCGAGCGTGATGGCCGGCGTCGCGCGCGATTCCCCGGTCAGCGCCAGCGGCCGCGTCTACGTCACCAGACCGCTCGTTGAGTCCATCGTCGGTGACCTTGGGCCGATCCTCGTCATCGTGCTCTCGGCGACCGGGCTGCTGCTGGCGCTGGCGTGCGTGAACGTGACCAACCTGCTGCTCGCGCGAGGCGCCGCGCGCGCGCGCGAGATGGCTGTGCGCGTCTCGCTCGGTGCGAGCCGCGGCCGCATCGTCCGCCAGCTGCTGACCGAATCGATCCTGCTCTCGGTGGCTGGCGCGATCGTCGGAGTGGCCGCTGCCTACGGCTTCGTGCGGCTGCTGCTCGCGGTGGGAGCGTCCGAGCTGCCGCGGCTCGATCAGGTCGCGTTCGACGGCCGCGTCCTGATCTTCGCGCTGGTGACGCTCGTCGCGAGCGGTCTCGTCGTGGGATTCGCGCCCGCGCTTCGGCTCGCCGCCACGGACGTCAAGACGCTGATCAACGAAAGCGGACGCTCGAGCTCCGGCGGGCGCGGCACGGCGCGATGGCTCGGAGCGATGACAATCGCGGAGGTCGCGCTGGCCATCGTGCTCGTGGCCGGCGCCGGGTGGCTGATTCGCGACTTCGGCCGGCTGCGCAACACCGATCCGGGCTTCGTCGCCGAGGGCCGGCTCGCATTCGACGTGACCCTCCAGGGCCCGAACTTCCCGAACCAGGAGAAGGTGCTGGCCGGTTACATCGACCTGTTCGACCGGCTCCGCGCGCTGCCCGGTGTGACGGCGGTCGGATCCACGTTCAATTTTCCGCTGAAGCCCGGGCCCGAGAACGCGCTGATGGTGCATATCGAGGGCGATCCCAACGATGCGGCGCACAACTACAACACGCGCCAGCGCCTGGCGAGCCCCGGTTACTTCGGCGCGATGGGCATCAAGTTCCTCGCCGGCCGCGACTTTACCCTCGACGACAAGCAGGGCGCACCGGGGGTCGTCATCGTGAACCGCTCGTTCGTGCGCAAGTACCTCGGGACGCGCGATCCGCTGACGAGCCGGTTTGCGTCCGGCTACCCCGACATCGATCCCAAAAACGTGCTGACCATCGTCGGCGTCGTCGAGGACGTCCGGCACAAGTCGCTCAACGATTCTCCCGAGCCGGCCTACTACAACACGACGACGCAGGGCCTGCCGCGGCGCCAGACGGTCGTGATCCAGGCCGCAACAAGACCGACGACCGCGCTGCAGTCCGCGATCCGGGACGAGCTGCGCAAGATCGATCCGCAGATGGCGGTCGACATCGACTCGGTCACGCACATCGTCGAGAGCACGCTCAGCCGGCAGTCGCTCGGCATGACGCTGATGATGTGGTTCGGCGCGGCGGCGGTCGCCTTGGCGGCCGTGGGCGTATACGGCGTCATTGCCTACGGCGCGGCGCAGCGGCGCAGCGAAGTCGCCACGCGTCTGGCGCTCGGCGCGACGCCCGGCAACGTGTTCTGGCTCGTGCTCAAGCAGGGCCGGACGCTCGCGATCGTGGGCGCGGCGATCGGTGTGACCGTCGCGTACCTGTCCGGGCGAATCGTGTCGAGCCGCCTCTACGACGTCCAGGCGTCCGACCCGGTGGTCCTCATCGGCGCGACGGTCTTCGTTCTCGCGATGGCTCTCGTCGCGACGACCGTTCCGGCGATCCGCGCGTCTCGGCTGAAACCGTCGGCGGTTCTGCGGCCGGAGTGAGGATTGCGCGCGCCGCACGAATCTTCGCCGGGTTGAACCGCATCAGCTTGCCGCCACGCAAATCCGTCAGCCAGACCGATCCGTGCCCGACGCGCACGGAGTCGCCGCCCTCGCCGAAAAACTGCTGGACCACCGAATTGGTCGCCGGATCGATCCGCGTGAGCGGGATTTGCAACATCGTGACCCAGACGGATCCTTCGCCCGCGGCGATTTCGCCGCCGCCGCCCGGCAGACCGGCCTCGATCGTCGCCACCAGTCTTCTCGTGCTCATGTCGACGCGGGAGATACTGCCGTCGCCTTGATTGAGCGTCCACACCGCATCGTCGCCGACGGTGAGGAAGCGCGGCTTGGGGCCGACTTGAATGCGATCGGTGACCGTGTTCGTCCGCGGGTCGACGCGCGTCAGCAGGCTCTGCTCGGTGCTTGTGATCCAGACTGCATCGCCGCCGAACGCGACGGCGAACGATCCGGGCGCCACGGGGATCCGGCCGATGACCGTGTTGGTCGCCGGGTCGATGCGCGCCAGCGTGCCCTGCGCGTCGATCATGATCCAGAAGCTGCCCGCGCCGACCGCGATGCCGCCCTCGCTGTTGCCGATCGTCAGCGGAAACGTCGCCGTGACCTTGCCGGACTTGAGATCGATCCGGGAGACGCTTTTGTCGCCGCAAGTCGGCACCCAGACGGACCCGAAGCCCGCGGCGAGACCGGAGCACGGTCTGGCGCCGACCGCGATGTTGTCCACGATCTTGTTGGTGGCCGGATCGATCCGCGTGACGTTGTTCTTGGGCGAGTTCGAGATCCAAAGCTGCTCGTCGACCGCCATCCAATCCGGGGCGCCGGGGATGTCGAACACTGCGTCGGGCGTGATGCTCGTCATCGGCAGCCGGACGCCCGGAAGGGCGACGCCGGGACGCGCTTCGCGCGCCTGCCTTCCGGCCGCCGCGTGAAGGACAACACCGGCACAGAACAACGCGAGTACCGCGATCGTGCGCATGGCTCAGCGAGCTCCCGCCCACGATGATATCGCGCGGCGCGCAATCCGCGCCCACCACGGGCGCGACGACGCTTGGCAGCTACCGCTCGCGAATACTCAGCGACCCGTTGCTGGTGCGGAGGCGCAGCGTGGGTCCGCCCTTGCCGAGATCGGTGTCGATGTCGCGCCCGATGCGGCCGCTGACGGTGATCGGACGATCGATATTGAGCGAGCCGTTGCCCGTACGGGCGGTGAGATGCGCCGAGTACTCGCGCGGGATCTCCACCTGCAGTGAGCCGTTCGAAGTGGTCGCCTCGAGCCCGGCGCCCGACCACGTGCTGCCCGAGAGCGCGACGTGCATCGAACCATTCGACGTCGTCAGCCGCACGTCGCCGGAAAGATCGGTCGCGTGCACGCTGCCATTGCTGGTGTCGCCGCGCAGCGTTCCGGAAAGAGTGGTGAGCGACACCGAGCCGTTCGACGAGCTCGCGGTGATGTTCTGACGTGTCGGCGCCTGAATGCGAAAGCTGACCGACCAGCCGCGATGCCCGGACGTGTTCGGCCCGTCGGCCCGAACGTGCCCGCCATCGGTGAGGATGTGCACGTCCTTGGCGAGCGACTTGGCGTCGTCCATGGTGTCGCCCTGCGTGACGACCTTGGCCTCGATCATGACGTCGCTGCGCGACGAGCCCGTCACCGCGATGCTGCCGTTCGACGTCTCGACGTCGAGCGTCGAGGGGGCGGCGATCGTCACCGGCCGCACCTCGCAGAACTGCTCGGACCGGCTCCCGCTGTCGCGGTTGTCACGGCACCAGTCATCGGCCGACTGCCGCGATTGCTCGAAGATGAACGATTTCTCGGCGCGCACGGGGGCGAGCGCGAAGGCGGTCAGGACAAGGGTCACCACGACTCGCATCGGCTTCACAGGCAGCTCCATAGCCCGTTGGACGAATCCGCCCGCGCGGACGTTGCCCGAGGCCTATCTTCTCTTGAGCCCCAACGCCCTCAGGCGCTTGTGCAGGCTGGTCCGCTCGGTGCCCAGCAGGCGCGCGGCGCCCGAGACGTTCCAGTCCGTCTGATCGAGCGCCTGCCGGATGCGATCGCGCTCCGCGGCATCGCGGATCTCCTGCAGGCCGGTTGCGGGACGCGGCACACGAGGAGATTGAATCTCCACCGGGATGGAATCGACCGTGATGCGATCGCCCGGCGTCAGGATGGCCATGCGCTCGACGGCGTTCCGCAGCTCGCGGACGTTGCCCGGCCAGGTGTAGCGCGCCAGCATCGGCAGGACCTCCGGATCGACCTCCCGCGGGCGGAAGCTGTTGCGCGCGCAGAACTCCGAGAGGAAATACGCGACGAGATCGCCGAGGTCCGCGAGACGTTCCCGAAGGGCCGGCATGCGAATCGGCACGACGCTGAGCCGGTAGAACAGGTCCTCCCGGAATGTGCCCGCGGCGACGAGTTCATCCAGCCGGCGATTCGTTGCCGAGATGACCCGGACGCCGACGCGGATCGTCTGCTCCCCGCCCACGCGCTGGAGCTCGCCGTCCTGCAGGATGCGCAGCAGCTTCGCCTGCGCCGCTTCCTGCAGGTCACCAATCTCATCCAGGAAGATGGTGCCCTCGTCCGCCAGCTCGAACTTGCCGCGTCTGAGTCCCGCCGCGCCCGTGAACGCGCCCTTCTCGTGCCCGAAGAGCTCGCTTTCGATCAACTCGGTGGGGATCGCCGCACAGTTGACCTTGACGAACGGACCGGACGCGAATGGGCTCTCGCGATGCACGTGCGCGGCGAGCAGCTCTTTGCCCGTGCCGGATTCTCCGAGCAGCAGCACGGTAACGTCCGACCGCGCGACCTGCGTCGCCTGATCCACGGCCTGCAAGAACGCCGGGCTCCGCCCAATCATCTTCGGCGTGTCGCCCACCAGCTCGCGAAAGCGCTGGTTCTCACGCTGCAGATCCAGCCGTTCCAGCGCGTTCTTCGTGACGAGCAACACGCGATCGCGCGCGAGCGGCTTTTCCAGGAAATCGAAGGCGCCGCCGCGCGTCGCCACGACGGCGTCCTGAATCGTTCCGTGCCCGGAGATCATCACGACGGGCGTCGCCACGTCGCTCTGTCTGATCGACTGGAGCAGCTCGATGCCATTGCCGTCCGGCAAACGAACATCGAGCAGGTAGAGGTCGGCTCGAAGCGTGCCACGCGCCGCCTGAAACGCCGCGATCGAATGGCAGATCGTGACGCGATAGCCCTCACCCTCGAGAATCAGGCGCAGGGACCGGCCGATGTTCGGCTCATCGTCGACGATCACGATGTGACGGGCGCGGGTCACGACCGGTGCTCCGGAAGCGCGGGCTCACTCGCCGCCGGCAGGGTGACTCTGAACGCCGCGCCGCCAAGCTCTCCATGAATCAGCACGACGTCGCCGCCCGATAGCAACGCGTGGCTCTTGGCGATCGACAGGCCAAGGCCCATGCCGTGCTTCTTGAAGGTGATCGTCGGCTGGAAGAGCGTCGCCGACGCTTCCGCGCTCAGCCCCGGTCCCGAATCGTGCACTTCGATGATGCCCTCCCCACCGGCCACGCGGGTGATGACGAGCACCGTGCCTCCCGCGCCGGCGGCCTCGGCGGCATTCTGCAGCAGGTTGATGAGGATGCCGCGCAACAGATCGGCGCTCGCCCGGACGCGGGGCGCCCGGTCGTCGAGCCGCGCCGTCCAGCGCGTGTCGGGATGCGCCGGCCGCAGCAGCGACAGACGCTCGGCGACCATCGCGTTGACGTCGAGGATCTCGGGGCTCGCCGGCGGCTCGCTCGCAAACTCGGAGAACGCCCGCACGCGACGCTCGAGCGATTCAATCTCGCTCACGACAATCTGCACCGCTTGATCCATGAACGCACGGTCCGCGGGCGGCTGGCGGGCCTGCATCTCTTCCACCGTGAGCCGGATCGGCGTCAACGAGTTTTTGAGCTCGTGCGCCGTCTTTCGAGCGAGCGACTGCCAGCTCGCCATGCGCGTGAGGTGCACGAGGCGCTCCTGCTGCTGGCGCAGCTGATCGGCCATCCGGTTGAAGGCCTCGACGGCGCGACCGACCTCGTCACCGGGCGTGTGGCCAGGCGACGCGCCGGTGTCGACGCGCCGTGACCAGTCCCCTGCCGCGAAATCGGTCAGCCCGGCGGTCAGCGCCTGGATCGGCTGACTCACGCGATGGGCGATGTAGATCAACGGCGCGAGCGAGACCACCCACGCCGCGCCGAGCAGGAGCAGCAGCGTCAGCGTGAATCCTCGGCGCAGGTCGCGGCTCTCGATCGATTCGACGAGCTGCCGGGTGTCGCGCAGCTCCGACGTCAACTGATCCATGCGGAGACCATGCAGATCCCGGCTGTAGATCTCCACGCCGCGAGGCGTGGCATCCGCGGCGTCGCGCCGCAGCATGTAGTCGAGGTGATCGCCGCTCGAGCCCGACAACCCGAACCGCTCGGCTTCGCCGCTCTCCCAGAACGCGCGCACGGCCTCCGGCCATTCGGCCGAGTCCGCCAGCGCGTACGTCTCCGGCACGGCGCGTCCGGAGACGACGTCTTGCTTCAGCGACTCACGCTCGCGCTGGTAGAACTGTCTGACAGTCGCTTCGAGGGTTCGCGACAGGCGATCGAGATCGCCGGTCGTCGCGTAGCCGAGGCTTCGATCGAGCAACGACGTCGTGATCCACACGGTCGCGGCCAGCGGGATCAGCGTCGCGGCCAGGAAGGCGACGATGAGGCGAGTGCGAAGCCGGGTCATCCGGGCGACCTCGTCACGCGCCGATCACGATCCCAGCCGGAAGGGTCCCGCTTCGACCGTATGCGTCCAGACATTGTCCTTCCGCCGGCGGCTCAGCGCATCGATCAACGCGCGCAGCGTGAATCCCTCCGCATCTCCCCCACTGGACGCGATATCGCCGTCGAGCACGCGAGACGCCAGCCGAATCCAGAACGGCCGATCGCCGCCAAGCGATCCGAGGCTGGCGATCGGCACGGTCAGCTGCTCGAGGCACCAGCCCTCGACCTCCCCCGCCGTGCGGTTCGCGATCGATCGCGAAGGAACACCGACCTGTGTCACAGCGAATCGCTCTTCCCAAAGATCGTAGCTCAGGATGAACACCTGCCGCGCCTGGGCCGCGGCAACGCCGCCCGGACCGGGCAGCACGGACAGCTCGAGGTCCACGCGCAGGCCGCGACCATCTTTCAGCCGGACGAGCGGTTCGCCCTTGATGAACGTGAAGGTGGGCGCCCGAACCGCCAGCGCGTCGCCGGCTCGGTGCGCCGTGATCGATTGAGCCAGGAGTTCTACGGTCGTCATCGCCATCAGGACCAGCGCGATCTGCGCGACCGATGTCAGGGTGCGTGGCCCCGCCATCACCATGGGTTGCGGAACCCCACCAGCGGGACCCGGATCCCCATCGTGAACACCGCCCGGAACTCGTCCGTGTTCAGCGGGAATCCCAGCGTGAAGAACGCTGGACCGGGGTTGAAGCTCACGCCAGTCGAGAAGCGAAGCTGCCTGGCGGCACCCGTGTCCCAGGCCGACCCGGAGTCGAGGAACATGCCGACCATGCGATATCGATACTCGAGCGTCGTGGAAAACATGCGATCGCCGCCGACGGGCGTGATCGCCCACTTGTCCCACCCGCGCAAGGTCTTGGAATCGCCGAGCGCGAACCGCTCGAACATCGGCGCGTCGCCGTCGATCGCGCCGCCCATGGCCGAGACGATGAGCTGCTGTCTGGCCGAGCCGATCGCGTAGTCGGCCCGCATGAAGTAGCGCTGGTAGACAAGGTCGCTCTGGAGCGAGCTCGTGCCGGCCCGCGCCGTGAACGACGCATCCAGCCGCTGCCGCATCCCCGAGTCTGCCCGCCATTGATTGTGGAACCTGACGAATCCAATGCCGGAGTTCGCCATCCGCGACGGGCCGGGCTCGACCAGCGAATCGAGCTCCGTGATCGCGACGCCGCCGCCCACGCTCACCTGCGGCGTAAACGCGAACTTGACGAGCGGCGTGACGCTCATCCGGTTGCGATACGCGCCGGGAATGTCCGGGCGCAGCGCCAGCGCGGCAAGCGTCACGTCGCGCCATTCCTGGTCGTACGTGGACCACTCGAAGAACACGCCCAACCGCTCCGTGCCGACCTTTCGCGACTCGAAGCGGAGACCGAAGCCGGAGTACTCCTCGATCAGATCGTCGCCGTTATCGATCGGAATGATCGGCGTGACGCGAAAGTCGTCACCGCCGATCCCCAGCACCAGGTTGGCGCCCCACCCTTGATCCGAATGAAAGAGCGCATTGGCGTCAACCGGCTCGAAACGCAGCCAGCGCGCCGACTCGGGCCGGATCAGATCATAGATGAGCTTGATGCGGCCCGGCTGACTTCCGCGCGCGGTGCGCCGCAAGACCGTGTAGTCGGGCAACGCGTCCTTCAGCCGTGTGAGCAGTCGCTCGGCTTCCTCGGAATCCAGCGGCTTGCCGACCAGCGCGTGAATGTCGTCGCGGAGAGTGCGGTCGAGTCGCGTTTCGTCGATGCCGCGGATCTCGACCTCGTCGACGAGGTAGCGCGCGTTGACGTTGGCCTGGTTCTCCTGGTCGCGCATTCGCCCGACGACGAACACGATCCGGGCGCTGCCATCGGAATCCGCCGTGATCCGCAGGGCCGCGACGTAGCGCGGCTGCTCAGTTTCGATGCGCGAGGCCAGGTCCCGAAGCCGCGAGCGGTCCAGCGGCGTGCCGGCGAGCTTGCCGATGTCCTCGCGAAGGCCGGGACTGAGCCGGTCCATGTCGAGGCCCGAGACCTGGGCCGAGCCGATCCGCGTGCCATCGGGCGGTTCGATCTCCTGCGCGTTGGCCGGCCGCACCGGCAACAGGACCAAGAGAACGAGGAGAGCCAATCGAGTCATGCGCGCTCGTAAGAGCAACTCGTTTGCCAACAGCTAACCTATTGAGCCGCAAGGAGATCTTTCTTGCACGGCTGTGACCACCCGGCACACCTGTGCCCGCGGAGTCACGGCGGCAGCGACTCTCCCGGCTGAAGGTCCGCTGAAATGATACTGGCCTAATGACCGGTGATTAGTGTGGATGTCGCGGCCGATGCGGCCGCCGTTGTAGATCGTGACAGGTTTCACGCAGGTTTACCGCCTTCCTAATAGAGGCATACATGAGGGGCCTGGATATCCACGGGATCGCGGTTGCCGCAGCGATTCTGCTCGCCAGCGCTTGCGGGAAGTCAACCGAATGGACGCCGCCGGGATCGCCAACTCCGACGAATCCACTCACGCGTACACTCACGATTCGCATCGTCGATGGTTGGTCAAATGCGGTCGTCATCGGCGGCATCGTCAGCGCAAACGGCGTCGAGCGGTCGACGGATTCGGAGGGACGGGTGACCGTCCAGGTTCAGGAAGGGTCCTGCTCCGGCATCGCGGTTCGCGCCGCGGGGTTCCTTGAACGTCGAACCTGTTCCTTCTCAAACACTGTTTCACTCTGGCCGGTTGCCGACGAGACCGAGGTCGCCGCCACGCGGGCGGCGGCCTTCCGGGATGATGTGCTCCGCGTATGGCCGGATATATCCACTGTCTATCTCGGGTTCCTTGATGAACTGATAGGCCGGACAGACATTCACGATGTCTGGCGAAATGCGGGCAACCACATCCAGGATGTCACGAACGGCCGTGTGACGTTCGGCATCGAGTTAGGCAACATCTGGAGCGATTGGGTGATACGCCAGGCATCACCTTCGCCGAACTGCATCCTTCCGGTGCCGTGGCCTCTTGATGTCGGCGGGTTCTGCGCGGATCGCGATGGCTACGATCTGCAAGTCACGGCAACTGGCCTGACAGATCCGGCGGTCGCGACTCGAGCCCTGGCATCTGCCATATTGCTCGGGCCGCACGACATGCCTGGACTTCTCAACAGGCAGCAGCCGGCGAATGACTTCTCGGCCTTCGAGCGAAAGACGCTTCAGATGATGGCCCTCAGACTGCAAGCTCGAGTCGGTCTCGTCTGGCCCGATTTCGACGCCGGGTGGCATTAGCTGCCCGAGCCGGATGGAGGGAGCCGGCAGGAGTCGCGTACAATGCGTTCCCTTCGTGGCTGCTCCCGATGTCACCGCGCTTCTTCGAGCCTGGGCAGACGGGGATGCCGCTGCCTTCGATCAGCTCGTCCCGCTTGTCCATCGCGAACTGCACCGAATGGCTCGCTCCTGCATGGCGGCGGAGCGCGACGGTCACAGCCTGCAACCAACCGCGCTGCTCAACGAGGCATACCTTCGGCTCCGGGGTGTCACTCGTACGGACTGGCGCGACCGCTCGCACTTGCTTGCGATGTCCGCGCTCCTGATGCGACGGATCCTCGTCGATGTTGCCAGGTCGAAGCGGTATTTGAAACGAAACACGGGAGGCGGGCTGCTGCCGCTTGAGGCTGCCCAGGCCGTCGCTGTCGAACGGTCGCAGGATCTGATCGCGCTCGACATGGCGCTGCAAGCCCTTGCCGATCTCGACAGCCGCAAGAGCCGTGTCGTCGAGCTGCGCTTTTTTGGCTGGTTCACCGTCGAGGAAACCGCGGAGGTTCTAGGGGTTTCGCCGGAAACCGTGCACCGCGACTGGCGCTTCGCAAAGTCGTGGTTGAAGTGGGAGCTTCAACTCAGAGTTCGCGATGCAGGCTGAGCGCTGGGCGCGACTCGAGCAGCTTTACCATGAGGCGGCCGCGCGACAGGGCGAGGATCGCGCGGCGTTCCTTGCACGAGAGTGCACCGGTGACCCGGGACTCCGCGCACAGCTCGAGTCGCTTCTCGCGGAGGACGACGACACTGCGACATTCCTGGAGGAACCCGCTCTCGCGATCGCAGCGCGCCTCGTGGCGGTTGAGATCCCGGTGCTGACCGGGCAGGACTTCGGGCCGTACCACATTGAAGGGCTACTCGGAGCCGGTGGGATGGGCGACGTGTACCGTGCTCGGGACACCGTCCTCGGCCGCGACGTCGCTATCAAGATCCTGCCCGAAGCCTTCAACGACGAACCGGAGCGGCTCGCGCGATTTCAACACGAGGCGCAGTTCCTTGCTTCGCTCAGTCATCCCAACATCGCAGCGATCTACGGCATTCATGAAGCGCTTGGCCTGCGCGCCCTCGTCCTCGAGCTCGTCGACGGCGAGACCCTCGCCGAACGCCTCGAGCGAGGTCCGATTCCCCTGCACGATGTGGTGCGGCTAGCCCGGCAGATCGGTGATGCCCTCGACGCCGCGCACCAGCGCAACATCGTGCATCGAGATTTGAAGCCGTCGAATATCAAGGTGACGCGCGACGGCGTGACGAAGGTCCTCGATTTCGGCCTGGCGACGTCACTCGCGGGCCGTCAGGCGAACGACGTCGCGAAGACACCGGGAGTCACCGCGGAGTCAGACGGGCTCGCGCGGGGTACAGCCTCGTACATGAGTCCCGAGCAGGCGCGCGGCGATCTCGTCGACAAGCGTACCGACATCTGGGCGTTCGGATGTGTTCTGTACGAGATGATCACCGGCGCCCAGGCATTCCCGAGGAAGACAGCCGGGCGAGCGACGCCCGACTGGAGCATGATACCGTCGCCGGTTCCACCCGGCGTTGGCGCCCTGCTGAAGCGCTGTTTCGAAGAGGATCCTAAGAAGCGGCGGCGAGACGTCGGCGACGTGATAGTCGACTTGGAAGAGGCCGTCAAAGATGTTCAGCCGGTACCCGCCAAACCTCGCGCTGCCTGGCGCACAGCGTTGGGCTTGACCGTCGTCCTGTCCGCGTTCATGACCGGATGGCGGTTCGCAGGGGCACGTGGGCCATCGGCTGGCCCCGTCGGCCTTCCGATCTGGCACAAGCTGACGTACGAACGAGGCTACATCCACGCAGCCCGGTTTGGACCCGGAGGCGAAACGATCTTGTATTCGGCCTCCTGGAATGGCGCGCCTTTCAGCCTGTTCACTACGACGACCCTGAGTCCCGAATCTCGCGCGCTCGATTTTCCGCCGAGCGGGCTACTCGCGGTATCTCCCACCGGCGAGCTCGCCGTGGCGCTGTCCTGCACCTATCGCGCGCTCAACGGTGGCTGCCTCGGCACGCTCGCGCGCAGGCCGCTTCTCGGGGGCGCTCCCAAAAAGATCGCGGAGAACGTGGAGGCGGCGGACTGGGGGCCCAATGACACCATCGCCGCTATCGTTAGCGGACGTCTGGAATATCCGCTTGGGACTCGACTAGCGGAGCGGGCGGATCTGGTCCGCATATCACCCTACGGTCAGCAGCTGGTCTCGGCGGAATACCAAGCGGACGGAAGGCTCGCCGTCGTGCTCACCGACAGAACGCGGCGCCAGGTAGTATCGTCCGGGTGGGGCAGTGTCTCGGGACTGGCCTGGGCGCCGGATAGCAAAGCGGTATTCGTGAGTGGGTTCGGTTCTGACAACCATGACGATGCGATTTCCAGAATCGAATTGACCGGCAAGAGCAGGTTGGTGCTTCGCGCGAGTACCCGTCTCCGTATCCTCGACGCAGCCGCGCCCGACCGGCTGATCGTAGACCAGTCAACTGACTCGAGACGCACCTGGATTCACGATTTGAAAGCGTCAGGCGGACGTCGGGATCGTACCTGGCTGGGCAGCTCTGTCCTCGATGCGCTGTCGAGTGACGGCCGATCGATGCTGGTCACCGTTCGCGTGGGGCCGACGCTGGAGCGTGGGCAGAAGGTCGAGTCGCTCTACCCGATCTACTTGCGGCCTACCGACGGCGGTCCGGCCACGTTTCTCGGGGAGGGCTATGGCCGCGCGTTGTCGTCAGATGGACGATGGGCGTTAACGGTGAGTCGCGCGGGTTCCGACAGGGGCGCCGGCTCGTCTCTGGTGTTGTTTCCGCTGGGAGCAGGCTCTCCTCGCACGCTTGATCGCGGTGGCCTCGTGCTGCGAGGCCGCGCGTCCAATGCGTCGTTTGCGGGAACGGATCGGATCGTCTTTGACGCGGAGAGCGGCGACGGCGAAATGGGCACTTACGTGCAGGCCCTTGACGGCGGCCCACCCGCGCGCGTGGAGCACGAGCCCGGACAGGTCGTTTCGCCCGTTGCGCCGGACGGAGATCGGTTCATCAGCCGCCGGCGTGATGGCACGCTCTGGATCGCAACGCTGACACGCCGCGCGGCGACACGATTCCCCCTGGCGTTGCGGTCGAATCAGTTCATCAGAGAGTGGACTGCCGACGGCCGCGGGGTGTTCCTCGTCACGCTTGAAGACGATCGATGGGTCGTCACCGCCGTCGATGTGACGACCGGCCACATGCGGCCTCGCGCCGAGGTCGCACGCGATCCCCTTGCGGAGCGGCCAGGACCGAATCTGCGTATCTCGCGGGATGGCCAAACGATTGTCTTCAGCGACGTGAAATTCCAGTCATCCCTGTTTCTTGTCGAGGGCGTGCGATGACCTCCGAGGAGGAACGCATCATTGCTTGTCGGACGGGAGCGTCGACCGCGCACTATTGACGCCACGCCAGCATACTGCTAACGTGGCGTTACTAGTTGCCGGCATGCCAAAACCGCCGATCACGCTCCGCTCCGTCGAAGTGCACATCCTCTTGAGCGTCGTCGATCGTCCGCGCCATGGATACGCGATCCTTCAGGAGGCCGAGGAACGGACGCGGGGTCGGCCCGGTTTCGAGATCCCGACGTTCTATCGCGCGATCCAGCGCTTGCGCGAAGCGGGACTGATTCGTCGGTCCGAGGGAGAGCCCGACACCGACGAGCGGCGTGAATACTGGGAAGCCACCAGACTCGGACGGCAGGCCCTCGAGGCGGAGCTGAAGCGCCTCGAGGTCGTCGTCGCGGTCGGGAAAACGCGGATGGGACACCCGGCCGGAACGGGCCGCAAATGACCGCCCGCGTCGCCGTCGCGCTGACGCGCCTGCTGCTCCTGCTCTATCCACCGTCGTTCCGGCGTGAGATGGGCGACGCGCTCACGGACGGCGTGCGGAGCCGCGCCGCGGACCTCGCTCGGAGTGATCATGCGGCCCTGCGCGCCGCCGTCTGGTTCGTCAAGCTGACTGGATCGCTTGCGGTCAACGCGGTGGCGGCGTGGTCGGAACGGGCCGGCGCGCTCCTCTCCTGGGTCGATCTCAGGCTTGCGCTCCGCCTGCTCGTGAAGTATCCCGGGCTGACGCTCGTCGGTGGGCTCGGAATTGCGGTCGCCGTCGCGATCAGCGTTGGCTTTTTCGCTTTCTTTCATGAACGGTTCTACCCGGACGTCCCGCTGCCGGACGGCGATCGGCTCGTCGCGCTCGAAAACTGGGACCGCCGCACACACCAGGAGGAACGGCGCGCGCTCGTCGACTTCGCGGTCTGGCGCGACGCGATGACGACGGTCGAAGATGTCACGGCGTTCCGTGACCTCACGCGCAACGTCAGCGGTGGCGACAGCGGCGTCGAAGTCGCGCGAGTGTCTGAGATTACGCCGTCGGGATTCCGGCTCGCGCGCGTGCCGCCGCTCCTCGGCCGCACCCTCGTCGCTCGCGACTCGGAGCCAGGCGCGCCACCCGTGGTCGTGGTCGGCGCCGACGTGTGGCGCTCCCGTTTCAGGGCGGACGCGAACGTCATCAATGCCCGGCTGCTGCTCGACGCGACGATGTATACGATCGTCGGCGTCATGCCCGACGGCTTCGCCTTTCCGGTGAATCACCGCTATTGGATCCCGATGACGCTCGCGCAGGACCGAGAGCCGGGCCGGGGACCGTCGATCTTTGTTGCCGCTCGGCTCGCGCCCGGCCGCCGCATCGACGACGCGCAGACAGAGTTGACGGCGATCGGCCAGCGGCTCGCCGTGGCCTATCCCGACACGCATGCGGATCTGCGTCCTGAGGTGCTGCCCTACACGTATCCGTTTGCGGGGATGAGCGCGAGCTCGGCTGACGCGTTCTGGCCGGTCAGTTTGCTCGTGAGCCTGATTCTGATCGTCGTCTCGGTCAACGTCGCGATTCTGATCTACGCGCGCACCGCGACCCGGCTGGGCGAGATCGCGATTCGCTCGGCGTTGGGCGCGAGCCGCGGACGGATCGTCGCGCAGCTGTCCGCCGAGTCCGTCCTGCTGTCGGCCGGGGCGGCGACCGCGGGCGTCCTTCTCGTGAAGGTCGCGCTCGATTGGGCACGGTCGAATCTTGTGAGCATCGGCCAGATGAACTTCTGGACGGACTACACCCTGTCGCCTGCCGCCATCCTGTACGCCGGCGTATTGGCCGCGCTCGCGGCCGCGTTGACCGGCGTCGTGCCGGCCTTGCGCGCCACCGGCCGCGTGCAGCGGGCCGGACTCCATCTCGGCCGCACCTGGACGACGCTCATCGTCGTGCAGGTCGCAGTTGCGTCGGCGGCGCTCCCGGTGGCGATCGGCCTCGGCTGGTTCCAGGTGCGGGACATCTTCAATCTGCCAAGTTTCCCCGTGGAACAGATTCTGTTCGCGGAAGTGGCGCTCGACCAGGAGCGCGCGGACCTGCCGAGCCTGCAGGCTCGATTGTCTCGACGCCTGGATGCCGAGCCTTCCGTCGTCAGCCACGCGTTCACGATGAACCTGCCGAACATCGGCAGGGCCGGACGCATCGCCATCGAGAACGATTCGACGCCTGCTGGCGGGTCTCACCAGGTCCAGCCGTCGATCGTCGGGCGGGATTTCTTTCGCACGTTCGACGTGAACGTGCTCGCCGGCCGCGTGTTCACCGATGGGGATTTCGACGACGGCGCCGGCCACGTCGTCGTCAACCGCGCCTTTGTCCGTCGGCTGCTGGGTGGTGACGACGCGCTCGGCCGACGGATTCGATTCGTCCCGGAAGGCAGCGCCGCCGCGCCGGGACCGTGGCGCGAGATCGTCGGCGTGGTCGAGAATATCGATCGCAATCCGTTCGGCGACGAGCTCGCGGCGCCTCGGATCTACGAGCCGTTGACGACCTGGGACCGCGGCCGCGTTCAGCTGGCGGTGCGCCTGCCGGCCAGCGAACGCGGGACGCTCGCCCGCAAACTGCAGGACATCGGCGCGGCGCTCGACCCTGCGCTTCACGTGAGGATCGTCCCGCTGGAGGACGTCTACCGTCTACAGCGAGTCGGACTGACCGCTGCTGCCGCGGGCATCGCCGTGGCGGTCGCAAGCGTGGTGCTGCTGTCGGCGGCGGGCATCTTCGCGCTGATGTCGTTCACCGTCACACAGCGCCGGCGCGAGATCGCGATCCGGACGGCGCTCGGCGCCTCACCGACGCGTTTGCTCGGTGGAATCTTCCGACGCGCGCTTCGGCAGATTTCCGCCGGCGTCGTCGCTGGCGTCGGCGTCGCGCTCCTGATCGACTACTCCGGCGACGGCGAAGCGCTCGCCGGCCACGCGAACGTCGTGCTCCCGATCATTCTGGTCGTCATGATCCTCGTCGGCCTGATCGCCGCGCTCGGCCCGGCGCGCCGCGGACTCCGGATCGAGCCAGTCGAGGCGCTGAAGAGCGAATAGCGCCGAGTCACTCGACCCAGATCATCACGTCACTGCGTCCTGGTTGTCGGACCTCGGCCACGATGCCGGGGCCATAGCGCGCGACGTCCTCGACGGTGAGCCGGAACTTCTCGGGCGCGACCCCCAACCTCGAGAGGATGTTGACCGAGCTGAAGCGCATCAGCCAGAGCGGCACGTCGGACTCGAGCCGGTCGCCGTCGACATTCCAGGTGAGGATGTGCATCGTCGTCGCGCGCCGCCCCTCGGGGTGCGGAGCGCGATTGATCCGAATGTCCGCCGACCGCAGGTCGACGACCTCGACGAGCGGCGGCCGCGGGCCAAACCTCGCCCGCAGCGCGTCGAACTGCCGCAGCGTGTCGGTCTCGGTCGCCGGCGCGGTCTGGAGATGCCGGAGAAAGTAGTACCCGCTCGTCCCGGCCAGCGCGGCGATGCCCAGGACGGCCACAACGACGCCGGTGATGGTGACCTTCACCCACGTTCGCATATCTGCGACGGATTCTCGCACGAGAGGCACGCTTCGCCGTGCTCGCCGTTACATCACCGTCGTCTCGTTGTCACGTGTCCGTCTGACGCGGTGGAGACAATTGCCGCCCTCGGGCGCGCTCGCTTGCGCTCGCACGGAGTCATCTCGATGATCACCAGGAAAACGACGAGGATCGTGACAAGCGCGCTCGCAGCGGTAATGGCCGCGGCCATGTGGGCGGCGGTGGGCCAGGCCGCCGGGCCCGTGCTGATTGCAATCGGCACCATCAGCGGGTTCTACGAGGATTTCGCCACCCAGACGGCCGCGCCGCTCGAGAACGGTGTGCGTGGCAACCGGCTCGGCGGGATGGGATCGGGCCTCGCGTATCTGGGCGGCGATTTCTTCGTCGCGCTGCCAGACCGCGGGCCGAACGCAGTGTCCTTCAACCCGTGCACAGACGACACGGTGTCGTACATCAACCGCTTTCATACCGTGCACATGAGTCTGTCGCCGAGCGATCCCAATTCGACGCCGCTGCCGTTCACGCTGACGCCGATGGTCGTCGACACCACACTGCTTTCGAGTCACACGCCGCTCGTTTACGGGTCCGGCTGCGGGCTGGTTGGGAACGGCGAGCCCGCGCTCAACGACATCGATCACACGTACTACTTCACCGGGCGTTCCGACAACTTCGATGCGAACCAGCTGTCGACGAACCCCGCGGACGCACGGTTCGACACGGAAGGCATTCGCGTCTCCAACAATCTGCACCGCGTCTACATCTCGGACGAGTACGGCCCGTACGTCTACGAATTCGATCGACTCAGCGGCACCCGAGTGCGGGCGTACACGCTGCCCAAGAAATTCGCCATCTCCAACCTCAACAGCGTTGGCAACCTTGAAATCAGCGGGAACACGTCAGGTCGTGTGACCAACAAGGGCATGGAAGGTCTGGCGATCACGCCGGACGGCAGGACGCTCGTCGGCGCGATGCAAAGCCCGCTCGCCCAGGACGGCGGCGACGTGAAGGGCGGCGTCACCCGGATCGTCACGATCGATATCCCGACCGGCAAGACCCGCGAGTACGCCTACCAGCTGGACACCGGCGTGAAGACCACGATTTCTGAAATTGTCGCGATCAACAACCACGAGTTCCTCGTCGACGAGCGCGACAGCAAGGGGTTGGCCGACGACTCGCCGGCCGCGTTCAAGCGGCTGTATCGAATCGACCTCGAGGGCCAGTTCGACGTCAGCAATCTGACTGGCGCGGCGAGTCTGGCACCCCGCGCCGTCCCCAAGCATCTCTTCCTCGACATCGCCGCCGTGCTGATCGCCAACGGCATGAACGCGTTCGACATCCCCGCCAAGATCGAGGGGATGGCGTTCGGCCAGGACGTCACGATCGGCGGCCAGGTCAGGCACACGCTGTACATCGCCAACGACAACGACTATTCACCGGTCGTGGTGAACTCGCACGGCACCACGACCAGCAATCCCAATCGGTTCTTCGTCTTCGCGTTTTCGGACGTCGACCTGCCGGGCTTCATCCCGCAGCAGTTCAAGGACGACGACGACCACGATCGGGACTGACGATAGGGACGCTAGGCGCCCGCATCGGCGCTGCCCGTCGCCGCGCGCACGAGGTCGCTCAGCCCGTCGAGCGTGCGCTCCGGATCGGGCGCGCCGGCGGGCGGCGTCCACGTGACCGGTGAGCCCGCGGCGATCAGCAACCGCGCGACGGCCACGTGGTCTGCGCCAGGGCGCGGATGCGTGCGTCCTTCGACGGCCCACACGATCGGCGGCGCCGCGAACATGCCGTCGAGGGCGGCGAGATCCGCTCGTGCGGCCAGCAGCACGCGCGTCGCCTCCCCCGAGCCAGCCATCGCGGAGCGATGGAGCGCGGTGACATTGTCCTTGTCCCTGACGTTCGGATCGAATCCACACGCGAGCATGGTCTCGAGCGCGGCGATGTTGCCGCTCTCGGCGTGGCGCTGCAGCATCAGGTGATGCTCGGCGCGGAGATCGCGCGCCAGATCCGGTCGCGCCGCGAGCATCGCCTCGGCGGCGGCACGATCAGCGCGCGCGCACGCGGCCAGGAAGCGATCGAGCGGCGAGAGCTCGTCGATCGCGCCGTGCGCCAGGAGCCACGACCCGATGTCGTGGTTGCCGTAGCGCTCCGCGAGCGTGTGTGCCGTGGCGCCATCGGCGCGCCGCCGCATCGGATCGGCGCCGTGCTCCGCGAGCCGCGCGATCATGGCCACGTTCCATCGGCGGGCGGCCACGTGCAGCGGCGCCTCACCCTCGTCGCCCCATGCGAGATTCGCGTCCGCGCCGTGGTCGAGAAGCCAAGACGGCCCGGCCGGATTGTCCGCCCAATGCATCATGTAGACCAGCGGCGGCACGCCGCCGGGAATGCCGTTCACCTCGAGGCCATGGCGGGCGAGCAGTTCCAACGCGGCGATGTCGCCACCGCCGCCGGCGATGTGCGTCGTGACGCCATCGGTCGGATTCGCGCCGGCTTCGAGCAGCACCTCGGCGAGCGGCAGATGGCGAACGGCACACACCGATCCCCACAACGCCGTGCGCGGCAGCTCGGGATGCCAGTTCCAGTGGTACTCGGCATTGGGATTGGCACCGAGCGCCAGGAGCGCGCGTGCGATGCGGACGAGCCCATCGACGCGCGCTGGCACCGTGCGGTGCAGCGACGTGTGACAGACGTACAGGAGCGGCTCCCAGTCTTGCGGTCCGCCTGAGACGGTCGCGAGCCCGGGATGTTCGCGCAACCGGGCGTCGACCGAGGTCGCGTCGCCGAGCACGAGCGCCGTGTGGAACGTCGAGGACGCGATGCCTGGATGGAGGGCGAGCAGCCGCTCGCCGCGCCCCGACGCGCCGCCCGTCGCGCAGCGAACGAACTCGTCGACGGCGGCGTCGAACGAGAGCGTGCGCGCCTCCACCTCCTCACGCATCGCCGCCCACGACGCAAACCCATGTTCGCGAGCGATCACGGATTGCGCGTCGTGCAGCGCGATCGCGGAAGAGATCTGGTCGGCCGGGCGCGAAGCGAACGCCGGCAGCGCGGCACATCGCTGGATCGCTCCAGCGTCGCGCCGCTGCGCGGCGCGCAGCAGCGACTTCGCTTGCTTCTTCAATTGCTCGAGATTCGGACGGGCAGGTAGCGGGTGCGGCGTCATACGACCTCCATGCTCGAGCCTGTGGTTCGCAGACAGGCAGCACGGGGTGTACGTGCCGTCAAACAGATGCGTATGACAGTGGGCTTGGCCCTTCGCGCGAACCCGCGGGCGCCTTTTGAGCGCGCACAGGAACGATAGTCATTCCCGCCGCTGCGTGTCAACGCGCGGCGCGTGACTCCGTCCGCAAGGACACGATCGCCGTGAGCGCGTCCGCCGCTCTGTCGACCTCGTCGAGTGTGTTGTAGAGGTAGAAGCTCAGCCGGCAGCTCGCGGGGGGATCGAGGGCGAGTTGGTGGTGCGCGAGCGTGGCGCAGTGGCAGCCCGCGCGCGACTCGACGCCGGCGTCGTTCAAACGGGCCGCGAGCACCATCGGATCCCACCCGGCGACGTTGAACGAAACGAGCGACGTCCTGTGCGCCGCCTCGCGCGGCCCGTACATCGTCAGACCCGGGATTCCGGCGAGGCGCGCCATCGCGTGCGCGACGAGACGCCGCGTCCACAGCATGACGGCCGTCATGGCATCGGTGACCTCGTCGCGCGCGAGCGCACGGTCGCTGCCGAAGTATGTGTATGCGCGTGGCGAGCGCGCGAGGTCGACCACAAGACGAAGCGCCTGCGCCGAGATGACCGTGCCCAGGATGTTCGGCGTGCCGGCGCCGAATTTCCACGGCAGCGTGTTGTACGCCACGCGGTCGGGAAAGACCTGGCCTTGCGCGATCATGTCGCCGCCATAGAGGAACGGCCGCGACGACTCGAGCAGGTGCTCCCTGCCGTACAGAACGCCGACGCCGAACGGCGCCAGGATCTTGTGGAACGAGAATGACAGGTAGTCCACGTCGAGCGCCTGAACGTCCACCGGCGTGCTCGGCACGAGCTGTGCGCCGTCGACGAGCAGGTACGACCGACGCTCGCCGTCCGGCTGGACGTAACCGCTCGCCGAGGCCATCGCGCGGATCTCGGGCAACGGATTCTTGGTGCCGAAGAAGTTGGAGGCGCCCGTGCAGCAGACGAGCTTGGTGCGGTCGTCGATGAGCGACTTCAGATGATCGAGGTCGAGCTCCCCCGTCAGCGGATCGAATCGCACGAGCCGGTACTCGACGTGGCGACCGAACTTCGGCAGGATCTCGCGGCACATCGCGTACCACGGGACGTAGTTCGAGTTGTGCTCCATCAGCGTCGTGACGACGTTGTCGCCGTCGCGAAACTCCGTGAAGAGCGTGTACATCACCGCGTTGTGCGCTTCGGTCGTGTTCCGGTAAATCGCGATGTTGCGCCGGCTGGGCGCGTTCAGAAACTGCGCGATAGTGTCGTAGGCGCCCTCGAACGCCGCGGTCATCCGCTGGGACGCCGTCGACTGCCCGCGGTGCACGTTGTCGTAGACCGGGGCCAGCTCGTCGAAGAGGGCAATCAGCTCGCGCGGCGGCTGCGTGCTCGCGGCGTTGTTGGTGACGACGCGGCCAGTCGCCGGAAAGAGAAAGTGGCTGCGGACAGCCTCGACGTCGATCGGTAGTGCGCTAGCGGCCACGTGACTCGCGATGGCTGGGGGATCCGCGGGAGGATACGCGCCCGTGCGTTTCTGCGCAAGAGCGATTGCAGCCGGCGCCACCCAAACGCGACAACGGCCCGGTGGGTTGCCCCACCGGGCCGTTGTCATCTGGACGGAGGACCCTCGCGGGTCCCAGGGTGTCGGGATTTATCAGTGCAGTCGGAATGAGAGGATGAGAGTCACGATCACGGGCTGTGCCTTGCCGTCCCGGTCGACGCCGGGTTTGAAGAACCACTGCTTCGCCGCTTTGATGGCCTCCTGATCGAGGCCAAACTTGTCGTCGAGCGACTTGACAATGCGCACGTCGCCGACGGTGCCGTTCGCGAGGATGACGGCTTCGAGCTCGACATCGCCTTGCACTTTGGCGCGCATGGCGTCGCTCGTGTACTTCGGCTCCACCTGGCGGATGAGCGACGGCGGATTGATGCCGTTGCCCGGATGGAACGCGCCTCCACCGAATCCCCCGCCCGTGCCTGGTCCAACGCCGTTGCCGCGGCCCGAGCCGATGCCGCCGCCGCTTCCACCGCCGCCGTAGCTCGCGAGTGACACCGAACTGGCGCCCGTCGCCTGAATGACGCTCGCCATGTTCGTTTCGATGGGCGCGTTGAGCGTCGGAATCGGCGTGGGCGGTGGCGGGGGCGGTGTCGCCACCGGCGTCGGAATCGGTTCCGCCGCCTTGTGATGCGGCACTTCCATCGGCTTGGGTGGCGCGGGCGCGGGACTGCCGCCGCCTCCGCCGCCAGGACCCGGCTGATTGAGATACACGAACTTCGGCATCTCTTTTTCCGGATCGACGAGCTGCTGCGTCACCGTGATGCCGGTGTACAGCAACAGCGAAAACACGATCGCGTAGAACGCCAGGGTGATGCCGGTCGCGCCCGCCGCGCGGCGAACCGCGTTCTCGTCGCGACGATCGAAAATCGACTGTGAGCCCAGCCACGCGCCAGAGGAACCGCTGGACGTCGGGCTCGGGCCCGGAGGCGGTAGCGCGGCGGCAGGAGAAGGTGCTTCCATCTGAACCGGGTTCGTACTCACCAGTATACTCACGGCTGGCCAGACCCGTTTAGCGCCAAATCGTGCAAGACCGATGCCCGGGGCCAGGTGCGTCCCTGTCGAGCGGCCTTGAACGGTCATTCCGGCCTGCGCACTCTTAGGACGACAGTCGTCCTCTCTCAGCTTCACTTTCGAGGCCGCGCGACAGAATCGCGCTAGAATGAAGAGGAAGGGCCGGCCGTTCCCGGCAGGCAGGAGTTCCTTATGCGCCTCGGGGTCCCCGAGTTAGTCATCATTCTTCTGATCGTCGTCCTGATTTTCGGCGCGAACCGCCTGCCGGAGCTCGGCAAGGGCATTGGCCGAGGGATCAAGAACTTCAAGGACGCCACTCGAGACGGCGCCAACGAGAAGACCGACAACTAGGTCCGCGGTTCCGCCGGCCGGCACTCGTCTCACGCCACCTCTACAGGATCACCCGCGCGTCGCCCACGCGGCGCGTCACTCGTTCGCGGTCCAGCCATTCGAGCAGCGGAATCGCATATTTCCGGCTCAAGCCGAAGCGTTCCTTGAACGTCGCGACATCCACGCGCACTGGCGTGTGGGCCGACGGGCGTGACGCGCCCAACTGCTGCACGTCCTGCTTGAGCCGCGACAGCGCGTCCACGTGAAAACACAGCGCGTCGAGCTTCACGACGCGCTTCGCGCGCGCCAGCGTCTTGAGCGCCTGCTCGACACCGGCCGCCGTCAGGCCGGCTGCCGCGGCGATTCCGGCAAGGTCCGGCGGCGCGAGACCAGCATCCCGAATCACCGACTCGACGCGCGACGCATCCCGGTCGTCTTCGGGCGATGACGCCACGCGGTGGGCCGAAAGCGCGACGCGATCGCTCGCCGTGATCGCGCCGCGCGCCGCCATCGACTGCAGGACATGCTCGACGAGCGCCGGAGCCGCCCGCGGCGCCACGCGCTTGCGCAACTCCTCTTTTGAGACCCCGGGCTCGCGCGGCTGCGCGCGGTGAAACGCCTCGAGCGCGCTGACCACGCGAGACTCCAGGGCCCGCGCCACGCCGCTCCCGAAGACGTGCGCCGCCACCGGCACGGCGTGGCCCGTGTCGACGAGCGCGGCCAGCGCGGCGCGGCTTGCCTCGGGACCAAGGCCGCCGCGCGCCACGATGTCCTGCGCCGTGAGGCCTCGCTCCCCGGCCTCCTGGAGCCACACGCGCAGGACCTCCGGCGCCTGGGCCGAGGGCTGCGTTCCTCCATCGATGGCCTTGAATCGTTCGAGCATCGCCGGCCGCCGGAGCCCGGTAGTGGGCGGCAGCGGATCGAGGACGACCGCGCCGCCGATCGTCGCGGGTGGCGAGTAGGTGCGCAGGATCAGGCGGTCGCCGCGCGTGAGTGCCATCGGTTGCTCGAGCCGGATCCGCACGTACGCCTGTCCGCCGCCGCTGACGGCGACCGACGACTGCCCCACGGCTGCCAGCGTCCATTCCCGCCCGCTGCCCGGCGACACGGCGCACACCGCCACACGCCCGAGCCGCTCCGCCGTTCCATGATGGACGCGCACGCGCGCGCCGTGACGGAGTGGCCGCGCGCCGTGCAAGAGCTCGACACGCGCGTCCACGCGATGCGTCACCGCCAGCGCATCGGACGTCGAGAGCGTCACGCCGCGCGCGAGATCGTGTGCGTCGACCGAACCGAGATTGACCGCGGTTCGGCTCGGCGCGCTGACCGACGTGACATCGCGGCCGTGGACCTGCACGCCCCGCACCCGGACGACCCGCCCCTCGGGCAGGACGACGAGATCCTGCCCCGCTCGGATCTCCCCGGACACGAGCGTGCCGGTGACCACCGTGCCGAAGCCCTTCATCGTGAAAACGCGATCGACGGGCAGCCGCACGACGCCGTGGCGTTCCTGCCGCGGCGCGCCTCCCGCCAGCGCGGCAAGCGCCTGTCGAAGATCGTCGAGCCCGGCGCCCGTCCGCGCCGACGTCACGACGAGCGGCGCGCCCTCCAGAAAGCTGCCCGCCACGAGCTCGCGCGCTTCGAGCGCCGCGATTTCCACAGCGTCGCGGTCGGCGCGATCGGCTTTCGTGAGCACGATGAGCCCGCGCTCGAGGCCGAGCAGCCGGCAGATCTCGAAGTGCTCGCGCGTCTGCGGCATCACCGACTCGTCGGCGGCGATGACGAGCGCCACCGCGTCGATCCCGCCCGCGCCGGCAAGCATGTTTCGCACGAACCGTTCATGGCCCGGCACGTCGACGAACGCGACGTTGACGTCGCCCACCATCGCGTGCGCGAACCCGAGGTCGATCGTGATGCCGCGCGCTTGTTCTTCCTTGAGACGATCGGGATCCGTGCCGGTCAGCGCCTTGACGAGCGCGCTCTTGCCGTGATCGATGTGACCGGCCGTGCCGACGACGAGCGAACGCACTCAGCGCCCTCGCCGTTGCCGCTCGCGGCGCCCCGCGCGCGGACGACGCCCACGACCGCCGCGCGGGCGATCCTGACGCGGCGACTTGGCCTTGGACTCTCGCCCGCGCTCGCCCTCGCGGCGCGGCGCGCGGCCGCGGCCCGTCGTCCGCACCGTCGAGAGGATGTCCGCGATGCCCAGATCCACCTGGCGACGCTCGAGGTCGACGCGAATCACCTGCACCTTCACGCGGTCGCCGAGCCGGTACACGCGGGCGTTCTTCTCGCCGCGCAGCACGTGCGCCCGCTCGACAAACCGGTAGTAGTCGTCGGCCATGGTCGACACGTGCACCATGCCCTCGACGAAGTGCTCGACGAGCTCGATGTAGAGGCCGAAGGCGCTGACGCCGGTGATGTAGCCCTCGAATTCGTCGCCGACCTTGTCGGCCATGAACCGCACTTTCTTCCACTGCACGAGCTCGCGCTCCGCCTCGTTGGCCCGGCGTTCGCGTTCCGACGTCTGGCGCGCGACATCCGGCAAGTCCTCGACGAGCTCCGTGCGGCGCTCTTCGCTCATGCCGCGGCGCGACTCGCGCAGCACGCGGTGCACGACGAGGTCCGGGTATCGGCGAATCGGCGACGTGAAGTGCGTGTAGGCCTGCGCGGCGAGGCCGAAGTGCCCAAGATTCGCCGTGTCGTACCGCGCCTTCTGCATCGTGCGCAGCAGCAGAAACGCGATGGGTTTCTCTTCCGGCTTGCCCTTGATCCGTTCCACGAGCCGTTGGAAGTCGCGCGGCTCGACATGCTCGGGCTGCCCGGACAAGGAATAGCCCAGCGTGGAAATGAACTCCTCGAAGATCCCGACTTTCACCGGGTCGGGCTGTTCGTGCACGCGAAAGAGCGTCGGCACGTTGTTGCGCTCGAGATGCGAGGCCACGGTCTCGTTGGCCAGCAGCATGAATTCCTCGATGATTCGGTGCGCGATGTTCCGCTGGGCCGCCACGATCGCTTCGACCATGCCCTGGTCGTCCAGGAGAATCTCCGGTTCCTTGAGATCGAAGTCGATCGATCCCCGACGCCGCCGGCGCAGGTTGAGGATGTGGAAGAGCTCGAGCATCCGCTCGAACATCGGCACGAGCAGCTTGTAGCGCTCGATGACCTCCGGCACGTGATCGGTGAGGATCGCGTTGACGTCGGTATAGGTCATGCGCGCGTGGCTGTGGATGACGCCGTCGTGCAGCTCGTACCGCACGACCCCGCCCGTCCGGGCGTCCACCTCCATCAGGCAGGACTGGACCAGCCGATCGACGTGCGGGTTGAGGCTGCACAGCCCCGTCGACAATTCAGACGGAAACATGTGGACGGCGCGCTCTGGAAAGTACACGGACGTGCTGCGATCGTACGCCTCGACGTTGAGCGCGCTCGCCTCGGGCACGTAGTGCGCCACGTCCGCGATGTGCACCGCGAGCCAGTAGTTCCCGTTCGGCAGCTTGTCGATCGAGATCGCATCGTCGAAGTCTCGCGCGTGCTCGCCGTCGATGGTCACGGTCGGCCAGTCGCGGAAATCCGTGCGGCCGACGCGATCGCGATCGCGGACGACGCTGCCGAGCTTTTTCGCCTCGGCAATGGCTTCATCGCTGTGCGCGTCCGGCAGGTTGTACTTGCTGATGATGACCGCGGTGTCGACGCCCTGTTCCTCGAGCCGGCCCAGCACTTCGGTGATGCGGCCGAGCGGCGGGCGCGTCGGGGTTGGCCACTGCGTGATCTGCAGCGTCACCATCTCGCCCGGCGCGGCGCCGTGCGTCTCGCCGCGCGGCACCTCGACGTCCATCACGAGCCGCCGGTCAAACGGCACGACGAAGCCGCGGCCCGAAGGATCGAGGTCGTAGCGGCCGACGATACGCTCGGACCCGCGCTCGAGGATCCGCACGATGCGCCCCTCCACGCGATCGTCGCGCGCGTGCTCGATCCGCACGACGACGCGGTCGCCGTGCATCGCCTGATTCAGGTTGTTGCCGGCGATGTAGATGCCCTTGGGGCCCGTCGGGTTTGGTGGCTCCGGATCGACAAAACCAAATCCGCGGGGGTTCGTGGACACGCGGCCTACGACGAGGTTCATGCGGCCGGGCAGGCCGAAACGCTCTCCCCGAATCTCGACGAGCTTGCCGCTCGCGACCAGGCTGCGGATGCGCCGCTTGAACGTGGCCCGCTCCTCGCGAGGGATTTTCAGGAGCTGAAGGAGCTCCTTCGCGGTGGCGGGATGGTCCGCCCGCTCTTCTATCAACTGGAGTAATCGTTCTTCACTGTGCATTGGTTTAGGAGTCTATCCTTAGCCCCCAGGCCCCAGGCCCCAGGCCCCAGGCCTCAGGTCCCAGGTCCCAGGTCCCAGGCCCCGGGCCACAGGCCCTAGGCCTTAGGGCTGGTTAAGAGGATCAGCCGGGGGCCCGGGGCCGTGGGCGTGATCCAACCGAAAAGTGCGTTTCTGTGTCTACTGACCCAGTGACGGTCGCCGTCGCCGACCTCGTGACGCTCACCGACCCCCAGGACGCGCAGATTGCCGAGGGCCGGGAGTCCCCGCACATCCAGGCGCTGGTCGAGGCGGCGCGCCTGGGCGACCGCGAGGCGTTTGGCGATCTGGTCGCGCTCCACGAGCGCATCGTCCTGCGGACGACGCTGGCGGCACTTCGGTCGCGCGAAGACGCCGAAGACGCCGCCCAGGATGCGTTCGTCGTCGCCTGGCAAAAGCTTGGCGGCTTCCGCGGCGAGGCCACGTTCAAGACCTGGCTGCTCACGATCGCGTGGCGCAAGGCACTGGACCGGCGCCGGCAGCGGCAGACCTGGTGGACGCGGGTGCGCGCGGGCGCGTCGCGCCCGGACGGCAGCGAGGTCGACCCGATCGAATCCCTGGCCGGTGGCGGCGCCGATCCTGAGCGCATCGCCGTCTCCATCGATCTGGCCCGGCACGTGCGGACGGCCATCTCGCGACTGTCGCCGAAGCTCAGAGACACGCTGCTGCTCGCCGCGACCGGCGAGCACACGTACGAGGAAATCGCCGCGATCCTGCGCGTGCCGTTGGGCACCGTGAAATGGCGCGTCGCCGAAGCCAGGCGACTCGTGAACGACCAGGTTCCGGCCGCACGAATTGAACAATAACGAGGACTGACGTGAATCGACCTTCCGAACGCTCCGCGATTGACGACGCGATCGACCGCGTCGCGGCCGAGGCCACGGCCGGCGAGCCGTCCACCGAGTTCCGCGCGCGCGTGATGGCGCGGCTCGGCAACCGGCGTTCGGTGTACGCGTGGCCGCTCGTGGCCGTCGCGACGGCCGCGGTGGTGATCGTCGCGGTCGTGACGAACCTTCCGCGACCGCACGAGGTGTCGTCGCTGCAGACGATCGCGTCCGCACCTTCGCCCGAGCGCGCCGTCGCGGCAGCGGCACCTGATCTCTCGGCTGTCGATACTGCGGCGACGGTCGTGCGTCGGCCGGCTCTCGCCATTCGCGCGGCGACCTACGCGCCGCCGGCGGGCCTTCCGCCGATCGAACCGCTCGAGCCGATCACTCAGGAATCGATCCAACCAACGACGCTCAGCATCCCTCAATTGACAGTGAAACCGATCGTCATGCCGGCGGTCGACGACGACGGCTCGAATCGCGAGCGGCGCTAGTCGGCCCGGCTCACAAAGGAGCGTTATGACTTCAGTGGTTCTCACGTGTCTGTTGGGGCTCGCGACGCCGCTTGCCGTGCAGCAACCGCCGCCACCGGCCGCGCCGACCATGGCGCCGGCCCCATCGAGACAGGGCCAACAGGGTCAGGGGCAGCAAGGCCAACAGTCCCAGGGCCAGCAGGGCCAACGTGGCGGCCGCGGCGGCACTCCGCCGCCGACGGCGGCGCCCGAGGCGCCCACCAAGCTATCCGCAGTGCACTTCGACTCGCCGTCGCTGCAGAACATCCGCATCGAGGTCTCGATGACCGATACGCTCCCGACCGAGGGGCCGCAGAAGAAAACCGTCACGATGATGGTGGTCGATAACAACAGCGGGCAGATCCGATCGATGGGGCCGGGCAACTACTCGCTCAGCGTCGACGCGTCCCCGCACCTGCGGCCGGACAACAAGATCTATCTCGCGCTCACGATTTTCTATGTGCCCGAACCTTCCGGCCAGCCCGGCCAGCAGGTCCGCACGCCCGCCAATCTCAACGAAGCGGTCAGCGTCATCCTCGCCGACGGCAAGCCGATGATGATCTCGCAGTCGGCGGATCCGCGGGGCGATCGGAGAGTCACGGTGGAAGTGACGGCGACGGTGGTGAAGTGACAAGACGGGATCAAGTTTGAAGTTTGAAGTTCAAAGTTCGAAGTACGGACGATCATGCGAGACGCGTGCTCTGCACTTCGAACTTCAGACTTCAAACTTTGAACTTGATCTGAATGCTTTCTAGTGCAGCGTCCGCGGTTCCGTCCACTCTGACAATCTGGTCACGACGTCAAGCTTGCGAAGGAGCTGGCCCACGACCTCGCACGCGTCTTCGCGCTGCGAGAGCTGTTCGAGCTGGCCCATGATGCGCGTGAGGGCGTCTTCGGCGCTCGCGATCGCGCCTTCCGAGTAGTACTCACGCTGACGCTCGAGACACTGATGATGCCTGACAAACTCTTCGCGGAAGAACTGGGTACGGCAGTGGCAGATGGGACCGTGGAACGGCTTCGAGCCCGGCACCTCGACGAACGTGAGACGTCGCTTCGAAGCCATGCGGCAGGGGCAAGTTTCAGTGTAGAGGCGTCACGGAAGCGTGTCAACAGATTAAACGCCTGATGACGCGACGCGGTCCTCACTCGGCCAGCGCGCGCCGGACGAGCTCGCTCACGACTTTCGGATTCGCCTTCCCTCCGCTCGCCTTCATCACCTGGCCGACGATGAAGCCCAGCGTCGCGGTCTTGCCGGCGCGGAACTGCGCGGCGACGTCGGGATGACGGCCGAGCACCTCGCCGACGAGCGCGGCCAGCGCAGATTCGTCACCAATCTGCGACAGTCCTTCGGCGTCGATGATCGCCTGCGCGTCGCGGCCGGTCGTCCACATCTTCTCGAACACGTCCTTCGCCACGGTGCTGCTCACGACGCCCTTGTCGACGATCGCGACGAGCGCGGCCAGCGCCTCCGGCGAAATCTTGACCGTCGTCATGTCTTCAGAGCCGAGATCCTTCAGCTTCCGCCGGACCTCACCCTGGACCCAGTTGCCGGCGGTTTTGGCCGCGGCGCCCGCAGCCACCATGCGCTCGAAATACGCGGCGGCGCCCGCGAGGCGGACGATGACGTCGGCGTCGTACTCGCTCAGCCCGTACGCGGTAACGAACCGGCGCTTCTGCGCCTCCGGCAGCTCCGGGAGCCGGGCGCGAATCGCGTCGATCCAGGCCGGGTCGACCTCGAGCGGCGGCAGGTCCGGCTCGGGAAAATAGCGGTAGTCGTGGGCCTCTTCCTTGCTGCGCATCGAGGCGGTCTCGCCCGTCTCGCTGTCGAACAACCGCGTCTCCTGACGCACGCGCCCGCCACTTTCGACCAGTGCGATCTGGCGCGTGATCTCGAACTCGAGCGCCTTCTGGAGATAGCGGAACGAGTTGACGTTCTTGACTTCGGCCTTGGTCCCGAGCGCTTCCGCGCCGTGCGGCCGCACCGAGACGTTGGCGTCACAGCGCAGGCTGCCCTCTTCCATGTTGCCGTCGTTGACGCCGAGGGCGACGAGCGTGTCGCGGATGTACGCGAAGCACGCGGCGGCGTCCGCCGCCGATCGCAGGTCGGGCTCGGTCACGATCTCGATGAGCGGCACGCCGCTGCGGTTGAAGTCGAGGTACGTCGCGCGATCGGAATCCGGGAAGCCATGGTGCAGCGACTTGCCCGCGTCTTCCTCCATGTGCACGCGCGTGACGCCGACGCGAACGGGCGCGTCGCCGCCCGGCACCTCGAGCCACCCTTCGCTCGCGAGCGGACGCTCGTACTGCGAGATCTGATAGCCCTTCGGCAGGTCCGGATAGAAATAGTTCTTGCGCGCGAAGATCGACGTCGTCTGGATCGTGCAGTTGAGCGCGAGCGCCGCCTTGACGGCCAGCTCCACGGCGGTCCGGTTCAACACCGGCAACGCCCCCGGCAACCCGAGACACACGGGGCAAATATTCGTGTTCGGGGCCGAGCCGAACGTCGTCCGGCAGCCGCAGAAGATCTTCGTTTGAGTGAGGAGTTGGGCGTGAATCTCCAACCCAATCACCGGCTCGAATCCCACGGACTGGATTCTAGCGCGCGGACGGGCTGAAGTCCGAGGCGACTGCGAAGTCCGGGCTGAGCTGAGAAGTCCGAGGTGAACCAAGAAGTCCGGGGTGAGCTGAGAAGTCCGGGATGAACTGAGAGGTCCGACGTGCGCTGAGAAGTCCGGCGCGAACTACAAAGTCCGGCGTTGCGCGCCGGACTTTGAGTGCCCGCCGGACCTCACGCGCTCTTCACTCCCGGACCTCAAGCGCCTTTCACACCGCCGACCCTCACGCGCTCTTCAGTCCCGGACCTCAAGCGCCCTTCACACCGCCGGCCCTCACGCGCTCTTCACTCCCGGGCCGGCGGCCTTGATCTCAGGCGCCGCGGTCGCTTCGAACGACTTGAAGTTGTCGGCGAACATCTTCGCGAGCTTCGCGGCTTGCGCGTCGTAGGCCGCCTTGTCCTTCCAGGTCTCGCGCGGCGTGAGCACCTCGGGCGAAACGTTCGGGCACGACTTGGGCACGTCGAGATTGAAGACCGCGTCCTTGTTGTAGCCGACGTTCTGGAGCGCGCCGGAGAGCGCGGCGTTGATCATCGCGCGGGTGTGCGCGATCTTCATGCGCGATCCCACGCCATACGCGCCACCCGTCCAGCCGGTGTTGACCAGCCAGACGTTGACGTTGTGCTTCGCAATCCGCTCGCCGAGCAGCTTCGCGTAGAGGCTCGGATCCCACACCATGAACGGCGCCCCGAAGCAGGTGCTGAACGTCGCCTTGGGCTCGGTGACGCCGCGCTCGGTGCCGGCGACCTTCGCCGTGTAGCCCGAGAGGAAGTGGTACATCGCCGCCGCCGGCGAGAGCCGTGCGATCGGGGGCAGCACGCCGAACGCATCGGCCGTGAGCATCACGACGTTCGTTGGATGCCCGCCCTGTCCGGACGGCACGGCGTTGTCGATGAACGACAACGGATACGCGCCGCGCGTGTTCTCGGTGAGCGAATCGTCGTTGAGATCGAGCAAGCGAGTGGTCGCGTCGCACGCGACGTTCTCGAGCACCGTCCCGAACCGGTGCGTCGTCGCGTAAATCTGCGGCTCGGCTTCCTGCGACAGGCGAATCATCTTCGCGTAGCACCCGCCCTCGAAGTTGAACACCCCGCGGCTGCTCCACCCGTGCTCGTCGTCGCCGATCAGCTGCCGGTCGGCGACGCTCGAGAGCGTCGTCTTGCCGGTGCCCGAGAGGCCGAAGAAGAGCGCGACGTCGCCGCCCGGGCCGATGTTCGCCGAACAATGCATCGGCATGACATCGCGCAGGGGCAGCAGGTAGTTCATGACCGTGAAAATCGATTTCTTGATCTCACCCGCGTAGTTCGTGCCGCCAATGAGCACGCGGCGCTTGGCGAAATTGAGAAGAATGAAGACCTCGGAGTTCGTCTTGTCGTGGGCCGGATCCGCAGTGAAGCTGGGCACGTCGATGACCGTGAACTCGGGCGCGTGCTCCCGGAGCTTCGCCCGATCGGTCTCGGGAATGAACAGGTGCCGCGCGAAGAGGCTGTGCCACGCCTTCTCGGTGATGACGCGGATCGGCAGCCGATACGCCGGATCAGCGCCCGCCCAGCAGTCCTGAACAAACAACTCTTTACCCCGCAGGTAGGTCAGCATGCGCCGCTCGAGCCCGTCGAACGCCGCGGCGTCGATCGCTCGATTGACCTTGCCCCACGCGACGTGCTTCTCGCTCGAGGGCTCTTTGACGATGAACTTGTCGTTGGGGGATCGACCGGTGTGCTGGCCCGTGGTGCAGACCAGCGCGCCTTCGGCCGCGATCATGCCTTCGCGTCGCCGGACGACTTCCTCGTAGAGTGACGCCGGACTGGGACTCCAGTACACGCGTGCGCTGCCATCAATCCCGACCGACTCGAGTCCAACCTTCTGTTCCGCCAACGCCATCCTGACTCCCTCCGAGCAAAAGAAACGTCAATTCTACTGCGCTTTGGCAATCCGCCCGATAGGAGCAGTCATGAGCGGCCCGATTCTCCGATTTCGTACCTGGGCCGCGGCTCCGGCGGCCGTGGCGTTGCTCCTGGTCGCCGCGTGCCAGCCTCCCCAGCTTCCCGAGTCGACGATCCTCCGCTTGCCCGAGTCCGTGATGGTGCGCACGGGCGGCCGCATCGAGACCGTGCCGCTCGAAGACTACGTGCTCGCCTCGGCGCTCGCCGAAGTGTCGCCCGTCGATCAGCCGGCCACCGTCGTCGAGCGGATCCTCGAAGTCCAGGCCGTGCTGGCGCGCACTTACGCCGCCGGAAACATCGGGAAGCATCGCAGCGAGGGCTTCGACCTCTGCGACACGACGCATTGTCAGCTCTACGACCCGAACCGTCTGCGCGTGTCCCGATTTGCGTCAGACGCGCGCGACGCCGTGCGGCGCACCACCGGACTCGTGCTCATCTACCAGGGCCGGCTGGCCGAAGGCCTCTACCACGCGGATTGCGGCGGGTACACGGCGTCGGCCGTCGACGTCTGGGGCGGCTCGGAGCCGTACCTGATCGGCGCGCCCGACGACGTGCCGCAAGGCGTCCATCGGCAGTGGCGGTTCGTCGTGCCGCTCGAACAGTTGCGCACCGCGCTCAACGCCAGCCCGCGATCGGAAGTCGGCCGGACGCTCGATCGGATCGACGTGGTCGATCAGGACTGCGGTGGTCACGCGAACCGGATCGCGGTCGTGGGCGAACACACGCACGAGCTCCGCGGCGAAGAGTTCCGAACGATCGTCAATCGCGCGCTCGGCCCGCGCGCCATCCAAAGCACGCTCTTCACCGTGACACGCAGCCGCGCCGATGTCGTCTTCTCAGGTGCCGGATTCGGACACGGCGTCGGCCTCTGTCAGGCGGGAGCGGCCGAGAGAGCCAGACGAGGGGACTCGCTCCAGGCGATCGTCAGCCACTACTTCCCGGGGGTACTCCTCGGGAAACGGTAGGCGGGGTTGGTTGCCTGCTGTCATGGCCCTCTGGGGCTGAACCCAACCAACCCAACGAACCCAACGAACCGACGGGCGGACCCGACTTACAATAGTGTCCAGTAAACGTCCGCTATCCGCCCTCGTATCCAAATGTCAGGAGCCTCGACCGACCCGCCCGTGACCGCCCGAGAAGCCGACGCCCGCGTGGCGGTCGACGTGAAGGCCTTGCAGGCCGCGGGCCGTCTTGAGGCGGCGCGAGAGCGGTTTTCCGAGCTCGTCACGCGTCATCAGCGCCGCGCTGCGCGCATTGCGTTCCACTATCTGCGCGACGCCGCCGACTCGGACGAGGCCGTGCAGGATGCCTTCATCAAGGCGTACATGCACCTCGGCACGTTCCGCGAGGAGCTGCCGTTTGAGGTCTGGTTCACGCGCATCTTGATTAACGGATGCCTGGACCGGTTGAAGGCGCGGCGGCGGCGTGAGCGCTGGATCGCTCCACCGCTGCTCGATGCGTCCGGGAACGAGCGCGATCCGGGCGACTATCTTCCGGCGCGCGGGCCAAGCCCGGAGGATCAAGTGCTCGCGTCCGAACGGCGCGAGCAGCTCTCGGCGGCCTTGGCGAAGCTGCCCGAACGGCAGCGGTTGGTATTTGTGCTGAGTCATTTCGAAGGACGATCGTCTCGTGAAGTGAGCGCTATGACGGGCTTGAACGAGTCGACCGTTCGCGTGCACTTGTTCCGTGCGATCCGGCGCCTGCGCGCGCTGCTCGCCGGCGGCGCTCAAGCAAACGCGTCAAATTTGCGCGGGAGGACTAACCGTGCGGCTCGCTGATCTCGTGATTCGTGGTGGACATCTTTCTGAACATGCACTCATCTCCGCGGTGATGACGGGCGATCGTCCGGCGCACCTGGACCGATGCGATCTCTGCGCCGAGCGCGCCGTCGAGCTCGGCCGCTGGCTGGATGCCGTGAAGACCACCGGCACCGACGCGGCGGACGCTGCCTTTACACCGGAGCGGTTGGCCGCCCAGCAGGCGCAGATCATGCGCCGGCTCGAGCAGCTCGACGAGCCCGCGCGTGTCATCGCCTTTCCGAGCCACTCGCGGCTCCAGCGGGAGTCGGCCGGACACCGCGTCGCCGCCGGATGGCTGGGCGTCGCCGCCGCCGCGGGCCTCGTGCTGGGCGTGATCAGCGGTCAGTGGTCGGCCCGCCTGGGCGTCCAGCCCGTGCAGGTGCGGACCGAGCAGCAGGCCGCGCCGCAGGTGCAGCCCGTGGCCGAAGCCCCGGCGGAAGCGGGCCCGATTGACGCGTCCTTGCTCGACATGGACCTCGACTCGCTCAACGTGCCCGCCTTTGCCGTCATGGACGCCATGACGCCGCGCGCGACGCAAGTCGCGTTGAATCGTTCGGTAAAGTAGGGCCCGCCCGCTACAATTGAAGGGTACCCAGCCCGCCAGGGACTCACCTGGCGCCGCCGGGTGCCCGACCCATGCCACCCGTCATCTTCCGCAAGGGACTCGACATGAAGGAGGCCGTCGCCTCCGAGCTGGCGGCCGCCTACCACAGCAAGATCGTGGACGCCCTGCGTGAGGGTGGGTTCGTCCGCGTCTCGGGCCGGCTGACCATCCATCTCGCGCGCGAATTTGGCTTCTGCTACGGCGTTGACCGCGCCGTCGACTATGCCTATCAGACGCGCAAGCGCTTCCCGGAAAAGCGCGTGTTTCTCACAGGCGAGATCATCCACAACCCGCACGTGAACGATCGCCTGCGCGCGCAAGGCATCCGCCTGCTGACCGATCCTGGCGAGGACGCCACGACGCTTGGGCCGGACGACGTGGTGATCCTGCCGGCATTTGGCGTGTCGATCGGTGAGCTGGCGCGCCTCGATCGCGAGGGCTGCACGCTGGTCGACACGACCTGCGGTTCGGTGCTCAACGTCTGGAAGAACGTCAAGCGCTACGCGCAGGACGGTTTTACGTCCGTGATCCACGGCAAGGTCCACCACGAAGAGACGCGCGCGACGGCGTCGCAGGCGCTCCAGTATCCCGGTGGCCAGTACCTCATCGTCCGCGACGAGGCTGAGGCGGAGCTCGTCTGCCAGTTCATTCGCCATGGCGGCGACAGCGCCGCGTTCATCGCCCACTTCGATGATGCCGTCTCGCCGGGATTCGATCCGGCGCGCGACCTCCAGCGTGTCGGCTGCGCCAACCAGACGACGATGCTGATGACGGAATCGCTCAAGATCGGCGAGATGCTTCGCCAGGCGATGATCGATCGCTACGGTGAGGCCGACTCGAGCACGCACTTCCGCGCGTTCGACACCATCTGCAGCGCGACGCAGGAACGCCAGGACGCGGTCGTCCGTCTACTTGACGAAGAACCGCTGGACCTTGCGGTCGTCATCGGCGGCTACAACAGCAGCAACACCTGCAACCTGGCCAGAATTTGCGCCGAACGTGTGCCCACGTTCCACATTGCCGACCCAGGGTGTCTGGTCTCGGCGACGGAGATCCGGCACCGGCCGATCGGCCAGCCGTCGACCGCTGCGGCCGGGGAGTTGGTGACCCGTAACTGGTTGCCAGACGGGACATTGCGGGTCGGACTGACTGCCGGGGCGTCCACGCCGAACAATATCGTCGGCGAGGTCATCGGACGCCTCGAGGCACTAGCCCTGGGGTAAACGACCGAGGGTCGTGGAGCGTAAGTTCAAACGTGACTGGCAGAAAGCGCATTCAGCTCGGTGTCGTCGCCCTGGCGGCCTGCCTGGGCGGTGCGGCTTTGACGATCGGGGCCGGCGCGGTGGCTGCGTTCGAACAAAAGGCCACCCAGGCGCCGCAGGTGCAGACGCCCCCCGCGACACCCACGCCCAGCCCGGCTCAAGGCCGGGGCGGGGGCTCGATGGACGGCCGTGGCGGCCCCGGACGGGGTGGCCCAGGCGGCGGCGACGTGTTTCACGAGTGGGAATGGTGGAAGGACGACGCCGCCAAGCGTGAGCTCGGATTGACCGACAAGGTCGCCGCCGACATCGACAGGTTTTATCAGAACCGCCTCAGGGCCGTGACGCCGTTCATCGAGGAATGGCGCAAGCAGCGGGACAATCTCCAGCAGATGACTCTCGAGCGCAGCGTCGACGAGAGCGTGTACGCCGTGCAGGTCGCTCACCTCGAGTCGCTGACGTCGAAGCTGCGCGAGAGCCGGACCACGATGCTGTACCACATCTACCGCCTGCTGACGCCCGAGCAATACAAGAAGCTCGCCGAGGTGCGCGATCGGCACTTCCAGCGGGGGCGCGGGGGACACTGAGATTCGATTCGACTCGCGGCCGGCCATTCGCGCCGCCGCCCTCATGGAGTGAGACACGGTGATGCATCTTAGATTTCGCAGTCGGACAGTGATGGGGATGGCGCTGGCGTTCGGCCTGACCGCCACGATGAGCGCGCAGCAGACGCCGCCGCCGCAGACTACTCCGCCGCCGCAGACGCCGCCGCCTTCGGGGTCCCAGCCCCAGACGATGCCCCAGCAGCAGCAACCCACGGGGAGCGCCACGTCGGCCAACATCACGGCGATTGCCCAGTACGTCGTCGGCCAGGCGAAGCCGCCAGTGACGCCGGGCGTGCCCGTGAAGGAGCTCACGCTCGACGACGCGATCCAGATCGCGCTCGAGAAGAATCTGGATCTGCAGGTCGCGAAGATGAACCCGCTGATTCAGGACTACAACCTCGTGCAGGCACGCGCGGCTTACAAGCCGACGCTGACGGGCACGTTCAACCAGAACCATGCGTCGAGCCAGTCGACCAACCGCCTCGACGGCGTGGTCTCGGTGAACATCTCGCAGGCCCAGCAGTACAACCTCGGCCTGAACCAGCGCATGCAATGGTACGGCGGTCAGCTCGGACTGACGTTCAACAACGGCCGCACCTACTCGAACAGCTCGAACAGCCTCTTCAACCCCTCGTACAACTCGAACTTGCGGGTCAACTACACGCAGCCGCTGCTCGCGAACTTCAAGATCGACAACCAGCGCAACGCATTGAAAACGAACGTCATCCAGCGGCAGATGTCCGACGTCGCCCTGCAGTCGACGATCGAGAACACGAAGTCGAGCGTGCGCAACGCCTACTGGGCGCTGCGCCAGGCCATCGAGCGGATCGAGATTCAGCGCCTGTCGCTCCTGCTCGCGCAGCAGGTCGTCGCCGACAACAAAGTGAAAGTCGAGATCGGCACGATGGCGCCGATCGACCAGACGACCGCGGAAGTGCAGGAAGCGCAGAGTGAGCAGGCGCTCCTCAACGCGCAGGTCCAGTGGACGACCGCGGAGCTCGCGCTCAAGCGCCTGATCGTCGCCGGTCCCGACGACGACCTCTACAAGAGCACGCTGAACCCGACGACGAACCCGGGCTTCGAGCTCCAGAACGTCGATATTGCGTCGGCAATTCAAAACGCGACGGCGCAGCGCACGGACATCGTCCAGCAGCGCCAGAATCTCGACGTCAGCAACCTCAACCTCGAAGTGTCGAAGGATGCGACCAAACCGCAGCTCGACCTGACCGGCAGCTACCAGCTGGCCGGCACCGGCGGACTCTCGAGTAACCAGCAGGGCAACTACTTCGACGCGCTCTTCGCGCTCGGCACGCTCAACACGCCGACGTGGACGCTCGGCTTGAATTTCAACTACCCCATCGGCATGGCGGCCGCCCGCGCGTCGTACGCGCGCGCCGAGATCCAGCGCAACCAGGCGGTCGAGGGCATCAAAGTCACCGAGCTGCAGATCGCGACCGAGGTCACCAACGCCGGGTTGGCGGTGCAGAACTCCTGGCTGCAGTTCCAGGCCGCGCAGAAGTCGCGCCAGGCCGCGGAGAAGAACGCCGCCGCCGAGCAGACGCGCTTCGACGTCGGCATGTCGAATCCGTACAACGTCGCCACGGCGCTCAACAACCTGACGAACGCTCGGCTGGGCGAGCTCCAGGCGATCGTGAACTACGTGAACGCTGTCGCGGAATTCGACCGCGTCCAGCGCGTCGGCCGGTAACGCTTGGACGCCTGACGCACGTGCGGTAGGCTCTGGCCCGCCGATTCATGAAGAAAGTTCTACTGGCCGTCGTGACGGTGGTCGTCCTGGCGGGCGGGGCGTGGTATTACCGCGCAACGGCCCAGCCGTTCACGCAACTAGAACTTCTGCTTATACTTGGCGTGCCCATCCCTTATGTCATCATGGTCTCGCGACACGAATCGCGCAGGGATCCCGTTATCGCCCTGCGTTCAGTGGCCGTGGCGGTCATAGGGGTGGTGGGTTCCCTCACGTCGACAGCAACGCCTTTTGGCCGTGAGGCGTATATCGGAGTGACCATGTTGGCGGGGATCGTGGTGAGCAACAGCACCCGGCTCCAGCCCACCCTGATGACGTTCTTCGAAGAAGTCTGGACCGGACTGCGCCGCGCGCAGCCGCACCCTGAGCAGGCTTGAACCGATTATGAAAAAGCTGGTAACGATTCTTATCATCCTGGCCCTCGCCGGCGGCGGCGCGTACTGGTACTACGCGTATGGCCGTACTCCTGAGAAGCCCACTGTCGTTCAGGCCGCGATCTCCCGTGGCGACATCACGGAGGTCGTGAGTGCCACGGGCACGCTCGAGGCGCTCCGGACGGTGCAGGTCGGCCCGCAGGTCTCCGGCACCATCAAGGACCTCCATGGCGTGGACTTCAACTCCATCGTCCACAAGGGTCAGATCATGGCGGAGCTGGACGACACGCTGCTGCAGGTGCAGGTCGACATCCAGCAGGCGAACATCGACCGCCAGGTCGTGGACATCGAGAACCAGCAGATTCAGCTCGAGGACAACAAGCGGTCTCAGACCCGCGCCCAGGAGCAGTTCGACAAGGGCTTGGTTTCGCAGCAGGCGCTCGAGCAGGCGCAGCTGGCGGTCAAGAGCCGCCAGTCGTCGATCGCGTCGGCCCAGAAGATGCTCGTCCAGGCGCAGGCCAACCTCGCGCAGGCCAAGCTGAACGTCGAGTACTGCACGGTCAGGTCGCCGATCGACGGCGTCGTCGTGGACCGCCGCGTGGACGTCGGGCAGACGGTGCAGTCGAGCATGAACATCACGACGTTCTTCGTCGTGGCGACCGACCTCACGCATCTGAAGCTGACGGCGGGCGTCGACGAGGCCGACATCGGCAAGGTCCGGCCGGACATGAACGTCTCGTTCCAGGTCGACTCGTATCCGACGCAGACGTTCCAAGGCACGGTCAACGCCGTCCGGCTCAACGCGACGACGCAGAACAACGTCGTGACGTATCCGGTGTGGATCGACGTGCCGAATCCTGACCTGAAGCTCCGGCCAAGCATGACGGCGCAGGTGAAGGTCATCGTGCACACCGTCTCGAACGTCGTGCGCGTGCCGAACCAGGGACTGCGCTTCAAGCCGAACGCGGAGATCTACGCGGCGCTCGGGCTTCAGGCGCCGGCCGCGGGACAGGGTCGCGGCCGCGGTGGCGCGAACGCTCAGAACGGCAATGCCAACGGCCAGGGCGCGGGCGCGCAGGGCGCGACGCCGCCGGCAGCTGGTGCGGCGAGCGGCGCCGCGGGCGCGCCGAACAACGACCCGGCGGCTACCCCGCCGGCGAGCGCCTCTGCCAAGCCTGCGCAGCCCGGGCAGCCCGGGCAGCCCGGGCAGCAGCCCGGCCAGATGGCGCAGAACGGCCGAGCAAACGGCCAGGGTGCACAGCAGGGCGCGCAGAACGGCGCGAACGCTGGCGGCAACCGCAATCGCAACGGACGCGGCGGTGGCGGCGGCTTCGGCAACAACGGCGACATGTCGAGCCTGACGCCCGAACAGCGCCAGGCGATGATGGATCGCTATAACCGTGGCGGCGGTGCAGGCGGTCGCGGCGGCGGCCGCGGCAACCGTCCGCAGCAGGCGTCGAACGTTGTGACCGGACCGGTCGTCCCGATGACCGAACGCAATGCCGACAAGATCGATGACCTCTACGAGGCGATGCCCTCCTCGGTGTCGCCCGGCCAGGTGTGGTCGTGGGACGAGGCGAAGAAAGAACTCAAGCAGACCAACATCCGCCTCGGCATCACGGATGGCCAGTTCAGCGAGCTGCTGAGCGGTGACGTTCAGGTCGGCCAGCAGATCGTGACCGGCGTGGTCCTGCCGGTCTCGGCGCGGCCAACGAACAACAACAACAATCCGCTGATGGGCCCGCAACGCGGCAACCCTGGCGGGTTCCCCGGCGGCGGCGGACCTGGCGGCGGCGGTGGCGGCGGTGGTCGTGGCGGCGGTGGTGGCGGCCGCGGCGGCATCTAGTCCATTGGTGAGTGGGCATTGAGGAGCTTTGCGCTGTGCCAGTAGTGATGTCCGTCAAGAACTTGATGAAGATTTACCGGATGGGCGACCACGAGGTCCGCGCCCTCCGCGGGGTGTCGCTGGACATCGACGCCGGCGAGTTCGTGGCCGTGACGGGCCCGTCAGGATCGGGCAAGTCCACGTTCATGCACATCGCGGGTTGTCTCGATCGCCCGTCGAGCGGGGAGTACTTCCTCGACGGCAAGGACGTCTCGCGGCTTTCGAAGGACGACCTGGCGCGCGTGCGCAACCAGAAGATCGGGTTCGTGTTCCAGGGTTTCAATCTGCTGACCCGCACCACGGCGCTCGACAACGTCGAGCTGCCGCTGCTCTACCGATCGGTGAACAGCTTCAAAGCGGCCGAGCGGCACAAGCGGGCGCTCGCGGTGCTGGACGCCGTGGGCCTGGGCACGCGTTATCACCACATGCCCAACCAGCTCTCGGGCGGTCAGCAGCAGCGCGTGGCGATTGCGCGGGCGCTCATCAACGAGCCGTCGATTCTGCTCGCCGACGAGCCGACCGGCAACCTCGACACGCGGACGAGCATCGAGGTCATGGGCATCTTCCAGCGCCTGAACAAGGAGCGGGGAATCACGGTGCTCCTGATCACGCACGAAATGGACATCGCCGAGTACGGCACGCGCATCATCCGGTTCCGTGACGGGCGCGTGGTCGCTGACGCGGCCGTGCCGCGGCGGCGCAACGCAGCCGACGAGCTGGCCGCGCTACCGCCGCCCGAGCCAGACCAGATCGTCCAAACCGAAGAACCGGTTCAAGCCCCGGCGGCGACACCGCCGGCGCACTAGACGAGGACGAGCGAAGGCCCATGTCACTGTTGATGACGATTCGGATCGCGTTCAAGGCGCTTGGCCGCAACAAGCTGCGGACCGCGCTCACCATGCTCGGCATGATCATCGGCGTCGCCGCGGTCATCGCCATGGTGGCGCTCGGATCGGGCGCGCAGAACATGATCGAAGAACAGGTCAAGTCGGCGGGCACCAACCTCATCACGATCTCGCCGGGCAGCACGCAAGCCCAGGGCGTGCGCACGGGCTTCGGCATGTCCACGAAGATGGTGCCAGAGGACGCGCAGGCGCTGCGCGATCTGCCGGAAGTTCAGTACGTCGCCGAGAGCGTCAACACGCGCACGCAGCTCATCTACGGCAACCAGAACTGGAACACCAACATCGAGGGCACGAGCGTCGACGTCCCGGCGATCCGCTCGTGGCCGATGAAGTACGGCTCGTTCTTCAGCTCTGAGGACGTCAAGGCCGCGGCCAAGGTCTGCGTGCTCGGATCGAACGTGTCCGACAACCTCTTCGGCGAGGGCGTCGACCCGACCGACCAGGTGATTCGCGTCCGCAATCACGTGTTCCGTGTGCTCGGCGTCATGGCGTCCAAGGGCGCCTCGTCGGGCGGCCAGAACCTGGACGACCAGGTCTTCGCGCCGTACACGACGGTGATGAAGAAGCTCTCGGGCCAGCTGAACCTGAACCGCATCTACGTCTCGGCCCGGTCGGCCGACGACATCGACGGCGCGGCAGCGGCGATCTCCAACGTGCTGCGCACGCGCCACGAAGTCACGCCCGGCGACCCCGACGACTTCACCGTTCAGACCCAGGACGACATCGTCGCGCTCCGCACGCAGACCACCAACACGATGACGCAGCTGCTCGCCGGCGTCGCGTTCGTCTCGCTCGTCGTCGGCGGCATCGGCATCATGAACATCATGCTGGTGTCGGTCACCGAGCGCACGCGCGAGATCGGGCTGCGCATGGCGATCGGCGCGCGCGGGTTCGATGTGCTCCTGCAGTTCCTGATCGAAGCCGTCGTCATCAGCTCGGTGGGCGGATCGATCGGCATCGCGCTCGGCTATGGCGTCTCGGAAGCCGTCAAGTACTACAACAACTGGCCGGCGCTCGTGCCGGTGAGCGCGGTCATCACGGCTGTGGCGTTTTCGGCGGCGGTGGGCATCTTCTTCGGGTTCTACCCGGCTCGCAAGGCCTCGGCGTTGGATCCGATCGAGGCCCTGCGGTTCGAATAGCGAGCTCCCCCTTTGACCTTCGAGGCGGCAAGAGGCCGCTTCGATTTGTAAGGAGTACTCCTCTATGCGACGTGTGACAGCAGTGCTGAGCGTGGCCGCGGTCGTCCTGTGGGCGGCAGCTGCCTTTGCGCAGGGTAAGGACTTCTCGGGCAAGTGGGCACCAGATGCCGAGAAGAACGCGGCGGCAGCGGGCGCGGGCGGCGGTGGCGGCGGCGGCGGACGTGGCGGCGGGCGTGGCGGCGGCGGCCCCATGACCATCACCCAGGAAGCCAAGACGCTCACCATCGAGCGCGAAGGCCCGAACGGCGCCACGAAGACCGTCTACAACCTCGACGGCTCCGAGAGCAAGAACCAGCAGATGGGCCGCGGCGGGACGACGGAAGTCGTGTCGACCGCCAAGTGGGACGGCAACAAGCTCGTCATCACGACCAAGGGCGCGAACGGCGACACGGTCGCGTCGTGGTACTTGGAAGGCGGCGAACTGGTCAACGAGCGCACCGGCCAGAACGGCGTGATGAAGACGTACTACAAGAAGGGATAGGGCGGCTTCGCCCGTCCTGTGGCCGGAGGCTGGCAACAGCTTCCGGCCTTTTGTTTTGTACCTCGCTCGAGGTCGGGGGATGGCCAGCACCTGACGAAAAGCCCCGGACTTCTCAGCGCATCCCGGACTTCCCAGTGCCCCCTGGACCTCTCGGTCCACCCCCCAGGACTTCCCGGCTTTCTTTGATCGATAATGTTCTCACCCCGGGCTGGGCAGGTTGCCGGGACCTTTTGAGGTGATTCGTATGAGACGACTAGCAATTGCAAGCGTAGCGACAGCCGTAGTGCTCTTCGCCTCGGGCCTCTCTGCCCAGGGGAAGGACTTTTCGGGAAAGTGGGCACCTGACGCCGAGAAGAATGCGGCGGCCATGGGCGCTGGCGGCGGTGGTGGCGGCGGCAATCGTGGCGGCGGCGGTGGTGGCGGCGGACGCGGCGGCGGCGGTGCGATGACCATCACGCAGGACGCCAAGACGCTCACGATCGAGCGGATGGTCGGCGAGAACACGACCAAGACCGTCTACAACCTCGATGGATCCGACAGCAAGAACATGGCCGGCCGCGCCGGCCAGCAAACCGAGCAGGTCTCGAACGCCAAGTGGGACGGCAACAAGCTCGTCATCACGACCAAGACGGCCAATGGCGATCGCGTGAGCTCGTGGTATCTCGAGGGCGGCGAACTGGTCCAGGAAAGCACGGGTCCGAACGGCCCCGTGAAGATCTACTACAAGAAGGGATAGGGCGGGCTCAGCTCGTCCTGTTGGGCCGGAAGCTGGAAATCAGCTTCCGGCCTTTTTTCTTGTACGTCGCTCGAGGTGCGGGTGTGAAAGGCACTTGAGGTCCGGGCGGACTTCTCAGCTCACCGCGGACTTCCCGAGTTCGCCGAGCAGCCTCGCGACGCTCTTGCCCGTGCGTGGATCTCTCATCTGCGGGCCAATCTCCGCCAACGGCTCGAGCACGAAGGCGCGTTCGGCGAACCGCGGGTGCGGGAGGACGAGCGCCGGCGAGTCGACGATGAGATCGCCGTAGAGGATGAGATCTAGATCGAGCGTGCGCGGCGCGCGGACGCCCGACCGCTCGCGGCCGCGCTCGCGTTCGAGCGCCAGGAGCTCGCCCAGCAGCGCCTCCGGCGCGAGCGCGGTCTCGCCCACTACGGCGCCGTTCAGAAACGGCGGCTGCGGGCCCGGCATGTCGACAGGCTCGGTCTCGATGAACGATGACACGCGAAGATTGGTCAACAGCTCGCGCAGGCGATCGACCGCCCATTCGAGGTGCGCGCGACGGTCACCGAGATTCGAGCCGAGAGCGATGGCTGTCAAAGGCACTTGAGGTTCGGGGAGGGATGAAAAGCGCTTGAGGTCGGCCGAGTGAAGGCCGGACTTCTCAGTTCGAGCCGGACTTCTCAGTCCCTATTCGACCCACCGCACGCCCATGACGCCGTCGCCGGTGCCAGGGCTGCCGGGGCCGTTCGCGCGTCGCCCGAGCAGGTCCTCGCGGCCGGCGAGGATTTGATCGAAGAAGCGCTTCTGTTCGAGCGTCTCGCCGAGGATGACCTGCACCATGCTCCGGTGGCGGGCGTTGGTGATCTCGGCCGAGCGAGCGCGCCAGCGGGTGACGAACTCACCGGCTTCGCGGCCATCCTCGGTCACGAGAGGCAGAAAGCTTTCGTTCTTACCGCGCGCGGGTAGCTGAGGCTCGGCCACCTCGGCCGGCGCCACCTCGAGCTCGGCCAGAGCGGCCTCGAGCCACGAGAGGTGCACGTCCTCACGCGCGATGACGTATTGATACGTGTTGTTGAAGTCGTAGTCGCTGACCCGCCGCGCGACGGCGACGTGACGCTGACGCAGCGTCAGCTTTTCCTGATGGAGCTCGCGGAGCACGGAGGCGAGGTCGGCGGGCTTCATGCGTTCTGCTTCTGCTTGCAGCTGATGCACACCCGCGTCCACGGGATCGCTTCAAGCCGGGCGGGCGCAATCGGGTCGCCGCAATCGCGGCAAATCCCGTACGTTCCCCGCTCCATGCGGTACAGCGCCTCCTCGATCGCCTGGAGGATTTTCGCGTCCGTCTGCTTCAACTTGAGCTGGATGTGGACTTCGTTGTTGCCGCTGGCTTGGTCGGCCAGGTCGCCCTGCCGGCTGTTGACGTCGACGGACGCCGGCAGCGGCCGCGTGCCTGTCGACGTGGCCAGGATCTCCCCCCGCTTGCGAAGGAGCGTTTCTTTCAGGTTGCTGAGGAGCGCCTCGTCGAGGACTTTCTCTGTCATACGCCCTGCAACGGTCACGTCCGCTGCATTAATCAACGATGATATCAAACCCTGACCCAAGGATCAGGACTAGCGTCAGGCACCAGGCAGGAGGCAATAGGCACTAGCGAGCGCAGGCGTCCCTCCAATGCCAGTGCCCAGTGCCTAGTGCCTGGTGCCTGGTGCCTGACCCCTTACTCATTTCGTAGGGTCGCCAGGGGCTTCCGAATGAGCACGTCGGCGCTGGCCGCCAGGCCGACGAGCCCGACCAGGACGGTCGCGACGACGACGCCGGTGGCGAGGAGCCCGGGCGCCGGACGCCACTCGATCTCGAACAGCCAGCGAGCCAGCACCCAGGACAGGGCCAGGGCGCCCGCCGCCCCCATCAGCCCCGCCAGCGCACCGAGCAGGCTGTATTCGATGGCCACCATGGAGGCGATCATGCGGGTGCTCGCGCCGAGCGTACGGTAGATCGCCGCTTCGTAGAGCCGCTGAAACTTCGTCATCGCGACGGCGCCCACGAGGATGAGAATCCCGCCCGTGAGCGTCACGGCGCCGACGATCGTGACCCCCAGCGTGACGTTGTCGATGACCTCCTTGATCGACGCCAGAACGTCGCGCACGTCGATCGACGAGACGTTCGGGAACGCCTTGGCCAAATCGCGCTGCACCGCGCCGAGCGCTTCCGGCGTCTTCGCCACCTCGATGAACCCGACGTAGGTGTGCGGCGTACGCTCGACGGCCGGCCCCGGCCGCAGCACGAACACGAAGCCGCCGTTCTGCGCCTCGTCCCACGTGACCTTCCGGATGCTCGTCACGCGCGTGCGCAGGATTCGGCCGCCGACGTCGAACCGGATCTTGTCGCCGACCTCGACATGCTCTTCGGTGTTCACCATCTGCTCGATGGAGACTTCCGTGTCGAACCCATCGGGCGTCATGGCTTCGGTGAGGGGCCCGCTCCAGAATGTCCCCGCGACGAGCCGCTCGTTGTCTTGCAGCGTGTCCCGGAACGTCAGCCCGAACTCTCGCGTCAGGCCTCCGGACCGGCGCACGTCATCAGGCGTCGGCAGGTTGACTCGCGTCCCGTCCACGCCGACGACTCGCCCGCGCAGAAGCGGCATCAGCCGCGGCGGCGCGGTGACGTACGGCGCGACCGCCGACCGCACGCCGTCCACTTGATCGCGCTGGACGTCGATGAGCACGAGATCCGGCGAGTTGGTGCCCAGCTGGAACCGGAACGAATCGAGCAGGTTGTTCTGGACCGCGCGCACGCCGAGCACGAAGAAGCAGCCGAGCCCGACGGACATGAGAATGACGCGCGCCTGATTCCCCGGCCGCCCGAGGCTGAGCACGGCGTGACGCAGCGCGAATCGCGACGACCGGGCGAATCGTCCGACCGTCGACACCAGGACGCGGCTCACGCCGAGCAGCGCCAGCCCGACGACCGCAAGGCCGCCGGAGACGAACAGGCCGGCCTTCCACGAGCTCGCCTGCCACACCGCGACGAGCGCGAGCGCGATCACGACCGCGACGCCCGCGAGCCAGCTCTGCCAGTCGCGCCGGCGCGCGGTCGTCATCGTGTCCGCGCGCAGCAGGAGCAGCGGCTTCACGCGGCGCACCTCGAGCAACGGCACGAGCGCGAACAGCAGCGACACCAGCATGCCGACGAGGGCGCCCTGCACGGCCGCGCTCGGCGTCACGCCGATGTTCGTGATCCCCACGGGCTCGAGCAACCGGTGCGGGATCATCGCCACGCTGCCCATCGCCAGCAGCAGCCCCAGCAGGCTGCCGCCGCCGGCGAGCCACAACACCTGGAGCACGTAGGTCGCAAGCACCCGCCCCGACGTCGCGCCAAGGCACTTGAGAATCGCGACGCTCCGCATCTTCTGGAGCACGACGACGCGCGTCACGCTCCAGACGCCGATGCCGCCGAGCACGACGATGGCGAACCCGACGAGGCTCAGATAGTTCTCCGCGGTGGTCAGATTTTCCCCGAGCCGGTCTTCCAGCCCGCGCCACGATCGCACGTTGACGACGTCGCGTCTGAACTCGCGGCGCAGCTGTTGCGTGAGCCGGGTGATCGCCGCCTCGTCCACCCGCAGGAACAACTGATACGACGCGCGGCTCCCGAATCCCAGCAGCGGCGTCTGCCGCAAGTCGGCGAGATCGACGTAGACGCGGGGGCCGAACGCGATGCCGCCCGATCGCTGCACGCGATCGCGCGTCACCACGCCACGAATCGTGAACACCTGGCCGGCCAGCTTCAGCTCGTTGCCGACGTTCACGTTGAGCACCGTGAGCAGCTCCGGCTGCACCAGGACGCCGTGGTGTTCGACGAGGGCGTGCGAGTACGCGACGCCGCCCGCGAGCTCCGGCGCGCCGTAGAACGGATAGCCCTTCTCGATGCCGCGCACCTCCACGAGGCGCACACCTTGTCCCTTCACCGGGACCGCCATCGTCTGCGTATCGACGAGGTCGGCGCGGTCGACCACGCCCTGCCCGTCGAGCACGCGATCGATGCGCGCGCGGAGCTCGTCCGTCCACGGCCGCTGGGCCTGGATCACGACGTCCGCGCCGACGATGTTGCGCGCTTCGCGCGTGAGCGTCGTGCGCACGACGCTCACGACGCTGCGGAGCACGATGATCGCGGCGACGCCGAGCGCCACGCAGCCGAAGAAAAACAGCAGACGCGCCCAGGACGAGCGCGTTTCCCGCCACGCCATGCGGATCGCGAAGCGCATCAGACGCTCTGCGCGGGCGCCGGGGCGTTCGTGCCGCGCTCGACGACGCGGCCGTCCCGCAGCGCGATGCGTTCGCTGGCGAACGCCGCGAGCTCGGGATCGTGCGTGACGAGCACGAGCGTCCGGCCGCGATTGCGGTTGACCGCCACGAGCAGGTCGATCACCTGGCGGCCGGTCGCGGTGTCGAGATTCCCCGTGGGCTCGTCGGCGAGCAGGATCGGCGGATCGTTGGCGAGCGCACGCGCGATCGCGATGCGCTGCTGCTCGCCACCCGACAGCTGCGACGGATAGTGATGCCCGCGGTCCGACAGCCCGACGTCCGCGAGCAGCGCCCGCGCGCGCGCCGGTGCATCCTTCGCGCCGGCGATCTCCATCGGCACGAGGATGTTCTCGAGCGCGGTGAGCGACGGGATCAAGTGGAAGAACTGAAACACGATCCCGACCTTCTCGCCGCGCAGCCGCGCCAGCGCCTCCTCGCCCATCGCCGTGATGTCCACGTCGTCGAGCAGAATGCGGCCGGTCGTCGGCGCGTCCAGCCCCGCGATGAGCCCGAGCAGCGTAGACTTGCCGCTCCCCGACGGACCGGTGATCGCCACCGATTGGCCGCGCGCGATGCGGAAGGACGTGGGCTGAAGGATTGTCAGGGGGCCGGCGCCGCTCGTGACCGTTCGCGACACCTCGATGAGCTCGATCACTCGCTACCCTCCGCCGCCCATCTGATCGACGATCGTGCGCAGCCTCGGATAGAGCATCTCGGCAATGATCGCTGCGCCCTTCTCGTTGGGATGGATGCCGTCGGCCTGATTGAGCGCCGGATTGCCGGCGACGCCCTCGAGCAGAAACGGCACGAACGCGATCTGCCTCTTGTAGGTTGACCCGAGCTGTATGAAGACCTGATGAAACGCGGTTTGATAGTCCTGACCGAGGTTCGTCGGCGCTTCCATGCCGGCCAGCACGACGCCCACGCCCTTGGCCTCCGCCGCGTCGATGATGGCGGCGATGTTGTCGTGCGTCTGCGCGGTGGTCAACCCGCGCAAGGCGTCGTTGCCGCCGAGCGCGATGACGAGCACCCGTGTGTCGGGCTCGATCACATCGTCCACGCGACGCCGGGCACCTGCGGTCGTGTCGCCGGACACGCCGGCGTTCACGCACTCGACCAGGGAGTAGCCCTCGTCCGCGAACTTCTGCTGCACCAGTTGGGGAAACGCCTGATCGCTCAGGAGTCCGTAGCCCGCGGTGAGGCTGTCGCCGAGGAACGCGATCTTGAACCTGGGCGGCGCGGCCGTGGTGCCGCCGCCGCTTGCGGCCACGGGCGCGGGCGCCTCGCCCGGCGCGGGATTTTGCGGCGCGCTGCACGAGACCGTCCGCAGCGAGCACGCGCCGAGCATGACGAGCGCGAAGACGACGAACAGCAGGCGGCTGAGCTGCTCGTCAATCGCGCGAATCGCCGTCTCGAGCATCTCGCGATGGGCCGGGTGCCGCGCGCTCTTCAAGTCCGCCTGCGCGCGCGCCCGGGCCAGCTCGAGCGTCCGCCGCTGTGCGGCACGCGCCGGGTCCTCACGGACCGCGGGCGCCGCGGGCTCGTGCCGGTCGCGCTCCGCCTGTTGGTCCTCGACCGACTTGCTCTCCCAGCCTCTTGCCATGCGGTCCTGTTCACATTCTACGTAAGTTCGCCGGTGTAGTATTCGCGCGTGGCGTTTCGGCGTGCGCTCGGCCCCTTTGACGCGACGATGGTCGTCATTGGCGGAATCATCGGGTCGGGCATCTTCATCAACCCTTACCTCGTCGCCCGCCTGCTCGACACGCCGGTGCTCGTGCTGGCCGCGTGGGCCGTCGGCGGCGCGGTCGCGCTCGCCGGCGCGTTCGCCTACGCCGAGCTCGGCCAGCTCATGCCGCGCGCGGGCGGCCAGTACGTCTACCTGCGCGACGCCTGGCACCCGGTGGTGGGGTTCCTGTACGGCTGGGCGCTGCTCTTCATGATCGAGACCGGCGCGATGGCGGCGGTTGCGATCGCGTTCGCGCAGTACGCGCTGAAGCTCACCGGCGGGAACGTGGCGTGGGCCCGCCCGGTCGCGGTCGCGACGATCGTGGTGCTTTCGGCGGTCAACTACGTCGGCGTGAAGCCTGGCAGCCGCGTGTTGAATGTCTTCGTCGTCCTGAAAGTCGCGGCGCTCGCGGCCATCATTCTGTTCGCGTGGATCGTCCCGGCCGCGCCGTCGTGGCTCACGGCCGGACGCGCCGGCCAGGCGCCGGCGGGCGCGCTGGCGTTTGGCGCTGCGCTGATTCCGATCCTGTTCGCCTATGGCGGTTGGCAGAACGCGAACTATGTCGCTGAAGAGATGCGCGATCCCGAACGGCACCTGCCGCGAAGCCTCGTGATCGGCACGCTGGCCGTCGTCGCGATCTACGTGCTCGTGAACATCGCGTACCTGCGTGCGCTCGGCCTCGAGGGTCTCGCCGCGACGACGACTCCGGCGGCCGATGCGGCGGCGCGCTGGCTGGGCTCGGCCGGCGAGCGCTTCGTCTCGGCCGCGATCGCGATCTCGACGTTCGGCTTTCTCGACCTGGCGATCCTGGCCCCGACACGCGTCTACTACGCCATGGCGGCCGACGGCGCGTTCGTGCCCGCGCTCGCCCGCCTCCACCCACGCTACCAGACGCCCGCGCTCGCCATCGTCGTGCAGTCGGCGTGGGCGATCTTGCTCGCGCTCACCGGCGAGTACGGCGATCTGCTCGACACCGTCGTTTTTGCAGACTGGATCTTTTTTGGCCTGACCGTGGCCGGACTGTTCGTCTTCCGGCGCAGGCTCCCCAGCCGATCGGGCTTCCGCACGCCGGGCTATCCGTGGCTGCCGGCGTTCTTCGTGACGGTCGCGGTGGTCGTGGTGTTCAGCACCATCCGCACCGCGCCGGTCCGCTCCCTCGTCGGCGCAGGACTGCTACTCTTGGGGATCCCCGTGTACTACTTCTTCGCGCGCTCGACTCAACGCTGATGCTGGAAACGCCGCTCGCTCCGTACCTCCTGTGGGCCAAGACTCGCCAACCCGCCGCGATCGATCTGGCCGGCAGCAACCTCGTGGCGTGCACGCTCGACGATCTGCCGGGTGTGCGCGACGCCGTCGACCTCAGCGCGCCGAACGACAACGGGTTTGCGCCGTTGACCTCGGCCATTGCGCGCCACTACGGCGTGACCGACGATCGCGTCGTCACCGGGCACGGCTGCTCGGGCGCGAATTTTCTGGCGGTCGCCGCGCTCGTCGGCGCCGGCGACGAGGTGCTGATCGAGCGGCCGACGTACGACCCACTCATCGGCGCGTGCCGGCTGATGGGCGCGCGCGTCGAGCGGTTCGATCGGCGATTCGAAGACGGGTGGCGGCTCGATCTCGACACGATCCGCCAGCGTCTCACCCCCCGCACGCGCCTCATCATCGTCACGTCGCCGCACAATCCGACGGGCGCCGTCATCGACGAGGAGTCGCTCGTCGCGCTCGGACGGCTCGCGCAGGATGTGGGTGCGCATGTGCTGGTCGATGAGGTCTATCTGGATGCGGCCAACCTGGTAGCCGGCGGGACGGGCCGCCCAAAGCCGGCGGCGACGCTCGACGGCCCGTTTCTCTCGACCAACAGCCTGACGAAGTCGTACGGTCTGGCGGGTCTGCGGTGCGGCTGGGTCGTGGCGCCGCCCGACGTCGCGTCGCGCGTGAGACGCACACGCGACGTCGTCGACAACGCGGAGAGCGCGCCGGCGGATCGGCTCGCGGCGCTGGCGTTCGGCGCCCTGACGGCGCTGGCTGACCGCGCGCGCGTGATTCTGGGCGGCAACCTGGCGCGCGCGCGCGCGTTCTTCGCGGCGCACCCTGAGCTCGAACTCTCGGAAGCGCCCGCCGCGTCCGTCGTCTTCCCGCGCCTGCTGGGCCTCGCGGACGCATCGCCGTTCGTGCGCCGGCTGCTCGACGACCACGGGGTCGCCGTCGCGCCCGGACACTTCTTCGATCTGCCCGCCCACTTTCGGCTCAGTCTCGCGGGCCGCCCGGAGACGCTCGAGCGCGGCTTGGAGCGGCTCACCGCGGCGCTCGAGTAGCCGATCCGTGTCGTTCGACCTCCACGCGCTCCTCAATCTTGCGGTCGCCGTGATCGGCGGACTGGGCGTCGGCATCGAGCGCGAGTGGAGCGGACACGCGACCGGCCCGCACGCGCGATTCGCCGGCGTGCGGACGTTCACGCTGCTCGGCCTCGCGTCGGGCCTTGCCGGCTGGATGTGGGTGTCCGGCGTGCAGGGGCTCGCGATGATCCTGCTGGCCGGGCTCGGCGGGCTGATCGTCGCCGCGTATTTCGCGGCGAGCCGTCGCGACGTGGACGGGACGACCGAGGTCGCGGCGTTCGTCGTGATGGCCGCGGCCGTCCTCGCCGGCGCGGGCAGCACGCGCGTCGCCGGGGGCATTCTGGCGGTGACCTTCCTGCTGCTCGTCGAGAAGAAACGCCTGCACACGCTCGTCTCGAAGCTCGATCGCGACGAGATCCGCGCCGCCGCGCGATTTGCGGTCATGGCGACCGTGATTCTGCCGCTGCTGCCCGAGGGCCCGTACGGACCGTTCGGCGGGATCCGGCCGCGCGTGCTGTGGGCGCTCGTGCTGTTTTTCTCGGGTCTGAGCTTTGCGGGATTTGTCGCGCGCCGCGCGTTCGGCCGGAACCGTGGCTACGCGATCGCCGGGACGCTCGGCGGCCTCGTCTCCTCGACCGGTGCGACGTTCGCGATGGCGCAGCTCAGCCGGAAGAAACCTGAGGCTGGGCGGGCCCTGGCTTCGGGCGCCCTCGGAGCGAATGTCGTGCTGTTCCCTCGGGTGTTGCTCTCGAGCCTGATCCTCGCGCCGCCGCTCGCTGCGGCGCTGTGGCCGGCGTGCGTGCTCCCGGCGTTGATCGGCGCCGTGCTGACGTTCCGAGGCTGGCGCGACGCCGGCACCGGCCACGAGCGGCTCGAGCACGATCGCAACCCGCTGCAGTTTGGCTCCGCGCTCCAGATGACGTTGATCTTTCAGCTGGTGCTGTTTGGCATCGCCTACGCGAAAGCGCACTTCAGCAGTCAGGCGCTCTATGGCACGGCCGCGCTCGTGGGTCTCGCCGAGATAGATGCACTCACCATCTCGATGGCGCAGCTCACCTCGTCGGGCACCGCGGCCGAGATCACCGCGCGCGCGATCACGATCGGCCTCATCGCGAACACGTTCACGAAGCTCGTGATCGCGCTGATCGTCGGACGCGGCTCGTTCCGCCCTCTTGCCGCGATCGGCCTGACGCTGATGGGACTCGCGCTCGCGGGCGCCTTGTACCTTCGGTAGAGCGGCTCAAGTTCGAAGTATGAAGTTTCAGAGTGACAGCGTGCGTTCTGAAAATTCGAACTTCATACTTCGAACTTCCAACTTGACCCTAACTCGTCTTCCCCGGTGACTGAAAGACCTTCATCGCCGTGGCAATCATCCCCGCGATGTCCGTGACGTTGGCGGGAATCACGAGCGTATTGCTCTTCTGCGCGAGGTTGCCGAACTGCTCCACGTATTGCTGAGCGACGCGCAGCTGCGTGGCTTCCGTGCCACCGGGTTGGCGGATCACCTCGGCGACCCTCTTGATGCCCTCGGCGGTCGCGGTGGCCACGGCGAGGATCGCCGACGCCTGGCCCTCGGCTTCGTTGATCTGCTGCTGGCGCCGCGCTTCCGACGCCTTGATGACCTGCTGCTTGTCGCCTTCCGCCTGGTTGATCACGGCGTCGCGCGCGCCCTCGGACGTCAGCACGACCGCGCGTTTTTCCCGCTCGGCGCGCATCTGCTTTTCCATCGCGGCCAGGACGTCGTGCGGCGGCGTGATGTTCTTGATCTCGTAGCGCAGCACCTTCACGCCCCAGGGCTCGGTCGCCTTGTCGAGCTCGCTCACGACCGACATGTTGATGTTCGACCGCTCCTCGAACGTGCGGTCCAGATCGATCTTGCCGATGTCGCTGCGCAGCGTCGTCTGCGCCAGCTGCGTGATGGCGAAGTGATAGTCCTGGATGCCGTAGGACGCGCGCTCTGGGTTCATCACCTTCATGTACAGGATGCCGTCGACACCGACCTGGACGTTGTCGCGCGTGATGCAGACCTGCGCGGGGATGTCGATCGCCGCTTCCTTGAGCGAGTGACGGTACCGAATGACATCCACGAAGGGCACGAGGATGTGGAAGCCGGCCTGCAGGACGGCGTTGAATCGTCCGAGCCGCTCGACGACGAACGCGCTCTGCTGCGGCACCACGACGGCCGTGCGTGCGACAACCACCAGGACGGCGAAGACGAGGAAGAAAAACGCGATCGTGGTGCCGCTCAGGCTCATGAACGTGCTCCTTCTGGCTCGACGTCAACCGTCAGTCCATCCACGCGAATCACCCGGCAGCGCGCCCCGCGCGCCAGCGTCGCGTTGGTGATGTTGCGGCCGGACCAGGCAGCGCCTCGCAACTCGACGCGGCCGACTTTTCCGGGAAGCAGATCCTCGGCGGCGGTGCCCACCTCGCCGACGATCATGTCCACTGGCGGCGCCTGCGGATCGACCTGCAGCCACTTCAGCAGGCGTCTGCGGAAGATCAGCAGCGACCCGACGGAAATCGCCGAGAACAACAGCAGTTGCATCCAGATCGGACCCGCCAGATCGAAGCTGGCCAGCAGGCCGACCACGATCGCGCCGATGCCGAAGAAGACGATGTAGAAACCGCCGGACGCCGCCATCTCGGCGACGACCAGCAGCAAGCCGAGCACGAGCCAGTGCCACCAGAGCAGTGTCATAGGAGTAAACCGCCGCGATTATAAGGCGTGTTACCCTTTGGCGCTCAATTCTCGGCGGGACGGAGGATTCCCGATGACGTTTGTGCTGAGTCCGTTGTCGCTCGGCGAATTGCTCGACCGCACGTTTCAGCTGTATCGTCGCCACTTCCTCATCTTCATCGGCATCGTTGCGATGCCGCACTTGTTCCTGCTGCCGCTCCAACTGGCGAGCGTCTGGCAGCGCACGGGCAGGCGCCTCGATCTCGCGGATGTGGCGTTTACGCTGGTGATTGCCGTCGGCGGCATCTTCGTGCTGGCGATCGCCCAGGCCGCGACGGTCATCGCCGTCTCGCGGCTCTATCTCGGGCAGCCGGCGTCCATCGTCGATTCGTACTCGCGCGTGAGCGGTCACGTCCTTCGGCTGTGCCTGCTGATCCTCTCGGTGGGCATCCTGACGGGGCTCGGGTTCCTTCTTTTGATACTCCCCGGCATTTTCCTGACGATCCGGTGGTCGGTGGCCGTGCCCGTGACCGTCCTCGAGGACGCCGGCGTCGGCGAGTCCATGACGCGGAGCGCCACGCTGACGGAGGGCGACTGGCTGCGGATTTTCGGGATCTACTTCATCTACTTCGTCGCGGCCCTCATCTTCCAATCGCTCTGGCAGGTGCCGGTATTCGTGGTGACGCTTTCGGCGGCCCGCTCGCTCGGCGCTCCGCCGTTGTGGACGCAGATCGTCATCGTGCTCGGCGGGTTCGTCTCCCAGTGCCTCGTGGGTCCGCTGCTGACGATTGCGCTCTCGCTCGTGTACTACGACGAACGCGTCCGCAAAGAAGCGTTCGACCTCGAGCACCTCCTGACGCAGCTTGATGGCGCGACGCCGAGCGACGCCGTTCCGGCCTGATCGGTCGATGCGCGCTGCGCTCTGCCTGCTGGTGCTCGTCTCCGTGCCGCTCGACGCGCGCCAGCGAGCCGCCGTGCTCACGGCCGACGAGTACATCGCCGCGCTCGATGCGACGCGCGATCTCGTCGCCGCGTTGACGCCGGACCGGCGCGCGGATGTCGACAACATCGTCGCCGCACTGCCCTCGGCGTGGGTGGTCAATGCGGCGAACCACACGTATCGGGTCCCGACGTCCTGGTTGCTCGTCGAGCTGAACAGATGGCGCGAGCAGCCCGACACGGCCGTGCTGGGCGACATCGTGCGGGGACTGGAGGCCCGCCGGCGAGACGCGGTGTCCTTGACACCAGAACCACGCGATCTCGCGCGCGAGCGGACGGATCTCGCGCAGATTCTCGCGCGCAAGGAGTTTCAAAGCGTGCACGGCCCGACGTGGTTCGAAGAGCTGCGCGCCGGCGCGATGGCCCTGCTGGTCCGCTGGCTCGGAGGCATCCTGAGATCGTCGGCCATCCCGACGCTTACGCGGGTGGCGGTGTACGGACTCGCGGCGCTCGCGATCGTCGTCGTGGGCGTCGCTTTGTTCCGCGTCCTGCGGACCTCCGCGGCGGCGCCGCTTCAATCCCTTCACCCGGACGCCCTGCCCGCCAGTCGATCGTGGCGCCAGTGGCGCGACGACGCCGATGCGGCGGCGGCGAACGGCCAGTGGCGTGAGGCGATTCACTTCGCGTACTGGTCGGCCATCGCGTTCCTCGAGACCGAGGGCGCCTGGCGCCCGGACGCGACGCGCACGCCGCGCGAGTACGTCCGGCTCCTGCCCGACTCGGCATCGTCCCGGGCGCCGCTCACGACGCTGACCCGTTTGCTCGAACACGTCTGGTACGGCACGCAGCCGGCGAGCGCCGCCGATTTCGAGCGCGCGCAGGTGTCGCTCGAGGAGCTCGGATGCCCCTCGCGTTGAATCGCGGCGATCGTCGCCTGCTCGTGCTCGGCGGCATCGTCCTGGCGCTCATGCTTGCGGTCGCGTTCGTGATCGCCTCTGGCACCGGCGATCGCGGAGAGGCAACGACGTCGTACTCGTCGGCCTCCGCCGGATGCAAAGCGATCTACCTGCTGCTCGCCGCGTCCGGATATCGCGTCGAACGCTGGGAAGATCCGCCGAGCGCCCTGAGGGATCCGGCGTCAACGACGCTCGTGCTGGCCGAGCCGAGCGAGCTGCCCACGGACGCCGAACGCGCGGCGATTGACGCGTTCTTGCGTGCCGGCGGGCGCGTCATCGCCACGGGACCGGACAGCGCATGGTTCGTATCCGGCCAGTCGATTCCCCGGCTGCCGACCGGCCATTCGTGGAACACCATGCCCGCGCTCGCGCCCTCGCCGATCACGGCGGCGGCGCCGGAGATCGCGATGGCCTCCCGCGCGACGTGGACCACGACCGGATGGCGCGTCGTGCCGCTCTACGGCGACGATCAGGGTCCGTCCGTGATCGAGATGGCCGTCGGCAGCGGCACCGTCATGTGGTGGGAGGCCGCCACGCCGCTCACCAACGCGGGCATCACCGCCTCAAACAATCTCGCGTTCGTGCTCGCGTCGCTCGGCGCGCCCGGCGAACGCCGCATCCTCTGGGACGAGTACTTTCACGGGCAGCGTCGCACGCTGGCCGGGTCGATCTGGCACTCGCCCACCAAGTGGATCGGCGCGCAGTTGGCGATCGTGTGCCTGGTGGTGTTGCTCACGCACGCTCGGCGGAGCGGGCCGATCATTCCACCGGTGCGAGAGTCGCGGCTTTCGCCGCTCGAGTTCGTGCGGACGCTGGGGTCGCTTTACGAGCGCGCCGGCGCCTCGTCGGTAGCCGTCGAGGCCGCCGACCGGCGCGCGCGATTTTGGCTGGCGCGCCGATTTGGCGTGAGCGCGCGCGCGTCCAGCTCGGAGATGGCGTCCGCGATTGCCAGGCGGATGGGACGCGACACGTCGGCGCTGGCCGCCGCGCTCGCCTCCTGCGAGGCCGGGAGCGCGCCAGGCCGCCTCGACGATCAAGGAGCGCTCGCGATCGTGCGCGCGCTTGCCGATGAGACACGGTCGCTGCACGTGTTCGGCGCGACCACGGAGGGCCGGTAAATGGAAGCGGTGCCGAGGCTCGCTCAGCACGTTCGCGACCAACTGGGTCGCGTCATCGTCGGCCAGCACGAGCTGAAGACGCAGTGTCTGATCGTGTTGTTGTGCGAGGGCCACGCGCTGCTCGAAGGCGTGCCCGGCATCGCGAAGACGCTGACCGTCAAGGTGCTGGCGCGCCTGCTGGGCCTCCAGTTCCAGCGCGTGCAGTGCACGTCGGATCTGATGCCGGCCGACATCGTCGGCACCAACGTCGCCAGTCTCTCGGCCGGCACGTTTCAGCTCCACAAGGGGCCGGCGTTCACCGACCTGCTGCTCGTCGACGAGGTGAACCGGATGCCGCCGCGCACGCAGGCCGCGCTGCTCGAGTGCATGGAAGAGCGGCAGATCACGATCGACGGCGTGGGCCACGAGCTGTCATCGCTCTTCACCGTCTTCGCGACGCAGAATCCGATCGATTTCGAGGGCACGTATCCGCTGCCCGAAGCGCAGCTCGATCGCTTCCTCGCGAAGATCCGCGTCCCCTATCCTTCGTCCGAGGAAGAGACGCAGCTGCTCATCAACGTGCAGCAGGGATTCGACTCGCGCCATCTTGACGCGCTTGGCGTCACAGCGATGCCATCGGCCTGGCTCAGCGACGCGCGCCAGGAGCTCGGCCGCGTCGCCGTGGAGCGGTCGCTCTTCGACTACATCGTCAAGCTCATCCGGCTGACGCGGGAATGGCCCGCGCTCGCGCTCGGCGCCAGCCCGCGCGCGGCGATGAGCCTGACGCGGTTCGCGAAAGCCCTGGCGGCGCTCGACGGCCGCGACTATGTCATCCCCGACGATGTGAAGCAGGCCTTTCTCCCGGTGCTGCGGCATCGTGTGATCGTCAAAGCGGAAGCGGACCTCGAAGGCCTGACGGCCGACCAGTCGCTGGACGACGTGCTGAAGGCGGTCGAGGTCCCGAAGTGACGCGAGCACTGCCGCTGGCGCCGCTGCCGTCCGAGGCGGCGGCGAGCGCGCTCGGCCGCATGGGCGTGGCATTCGGACCGCGCTCGGTGCTGCTGCTCCTGATCGGTCTCGTCTGGCTCGTGCCGGCGTTCGTCGATCGCCGGTTTGTCCTGGCCATGCTCGCGTGGGACGGCCTCGTTTTGCTGGCGTGGATCGCCGACGTCCGCCGCCTCCCGCGTCCATCCGCGCTCCTGGTCCGCCGGACGTGGCTGGCGCCGCCCGCGCTCTCGGTGCGATCGAGCGTACAGATCGCGATCGAGAATCGATCGAAGGTGCTCGTGAGCGCGCGGATCATCGACGCCGTGCCCACGCGTCTCCGGCCCGAGCCGCCGCAGCTGGCCCTCACGATCGCGCCGGGTGGCGACGCCTCGGGCACGTACGACATCACGCCGGTCCGTCGCGGTGAGGCGGCGCTCGCGGGTGTCTTCATCCGGTATCAATCGGCGTGGCGGCTCGCTGAGCGATGGGCGCGCGCGGACGTGACCCAGGTCGCGCTGGCGTGCCCCGATCTCGAGCTCGCGCGCCGCGAGTCGATCTACCTCGTGCGGAGCCGGCAGATCGAAATGGAAAAGCGGTCGGCGCGCGTGCGCGGCAGCGGGCGCGCATTCGAAAGCTTGCGCGACTATCGTCCGGGCGATGAGCTCCGCGATATCTGCTGGACCGCGAGCGCGCGGCGGGCCAGACTCGTCAGCCGGCAGTACGAGATCGAGCGCAGCCAGACGGTCTGGCTCGCGATCGACGCGGGCCGCCTGATGCGCGCGCGGGTGGACGGCTTGAGCAAGCTCGACCACGCGGTCAACGCGGCGCTGGCGCTCGCGCAAGTCGCGCTCGGCACCGGCGATCGTGTGGGCGTCCTCGGTTACGGACGACGAATCACACTGCGCCTGCCCGCGTCGCAAGGCAGCGCGCACCTTCGCCGCATCGTCGAACGCCTGGCCCGGCTCGAGGAGGACGACTGGGAGGGCGATCACCTGCTTGCCGCCGGTCGCCTGCTCGCCGATCAGAAGCGGCGGAGCCTGATCGTGTGGCTGACCGATTTGAGCGAAACGACGATGACGCCGGAAGTCGTGCGCGCCGCGACCCAGCTCATGACGCGCCACGTCGTGATGTTCGTCGTGATCGGCGAGCCCGATTTGCGTCGCGTGGCCGAGCGCCGGCCCGCCGGCGTGCACGAGATGTACGAAAGCGCCGCCGCGCAGGACGTGCTGCACCGGCGCGAGCGGCTGCTCGGCAGCCTGCGCGAGGGCGGCGCCCTGGCGTTCGAGACGACGTCGAGCCGGCTCGCCGCCGCGCTCGTGAACTCCTACCTCGACCTCAAGCAGCGGAACCGCTTGTAGAGCCGCTCCTCGGCTCGCGCGTCCGCCGCGGCAGTAGATACGCGACAAATAACGCCGCAATCGCGGCGGCCAGCGTGAACTTCATCGCCACGGGCAGGTCGGTCGGCGAGACGAACGCCTCGATGAGGCCGGCGATGATGAGCATCGGCACGCAGCCGATCACGAGCGTCACGGCTTCGCGTCCGGCCTGCGTGAGCGAATCACGCCTCGGCCAGGTACCTGGAAACAACAGGCCTTGCCCGAGCCGCAGGCCGGCGCCGCCGGCGATGAAGATCGCCGGCAGCTCCAGCACGCCGTGCGGCGCGACGAAGCTCCAGAGCGCGAGCCCCATGCCGGCTCGTCCGCAAGCCATCCCGATCACGCCGATCAACAGCCCGTTGAACAGCAGCATGTAGACGGTGCCAAGGCCGGCCGTGATGCCGAGCCCGAACGTCATGAACGCGACGGTCATGTTGTTGGTCATGATGGCGCTCGACGCGTACGGCTTGATGCCCACGATCGAATGCGTCCACATCTGGTGCTGGCGGATCGTCTCCGCCATCGCCGGCCCGACGACTTTCGTGGTGAAGTCGGGATCCTGGGCCGTGAGGACCGCGCCGACGCCGGCGGCCAGCCAGAACAGCGCTGCGGCGAGCAGGCAGTGCCGCGCGTGCGCGCGCACGGCGCGCGGAAAACCGGTGGAGAGAAACCCCAGCACGCCGGCCGACGCCGGCCGCTCCGCGGAATAGATGGTATTGTGTGCGCGCGCGAGGAGCAGATTCAGGTACGTTTCGACGCGGACCGACGCCGGATCTTCTCGCACCGTCGCGAGATCGGACGCGACTTGACGATACAGCTGCCCCAGCTCGCGCAGCTCGTCAGCGCTGAGCGCTCGAAAACCGTCGCCTCGCGCCCGATCGACGAGGGCGTCGAGGCGCCGCCAGTGCGGGGTCCGTCGCTCGAGCCAGTGTGTGGAGATCACTCGTGATGTTGGGCGATGAGCTGCGCATCGACACGCCCGAACAGGTGGCCCTCGAGCTGCCCATTGCCGGGGTCGGAAGCCGCTTTCTCGCGATCGTCGTCGACACTTTACTGCAGGGCGTCCTCTACCTTCTAGTCATCCTTCTGTTTGCTGCGTTCGGCCCGGCGATGATCGCCGGCGCCAGCCGATTCTGGGCGAACGTCCTGTTCGCGATCGCCGTCCTCGGCCTCTTCTGCATCTACTGGGGGTACTTCGCGCTCTTTGAAATCGTGTGGAGCGGCCAGACACCGGGCAAGCGCGTCGCGAGGATCCGCGTGATTCACGAGTCCGGACGGCCGATCGACGCCACGGCCGCCATCCTGCGCAATCTGCTCCGCGCCGTCGACTTCCTGCCCGCCCTGTACGGCGTGGGCGTCGCGACGATGGTGCTCAATCGTCACAGCCGGCGGCTGGGCGATTTGCTGGCCGGCACCGTCGTCGTGCACGAACGAGAGGTGGAGTCCCTCGAGCCGAGCTGGACGAGCTCGCCGAGAGCTCGCAGCGCGGCAGCGCCTGCCGCGACGATGATCACCGACCACGAGCTCGTGCTCATCGAGACGTATCTCGAGCGGCGGTGGAATTTTTCGAATTCCGTGCGTCAGCGCGCGGCGCTGCAGATTGCCGATCGGATCACCGAGCGGACCGGCCTGCGTGCGCAGCCCGGACACACTGTGGACGACTTCCTGGAGGCCGTCGCAAGGCAGGCGCGCGATGCCGGCCGCCTCCGGTCGAGATCGGCTACTCCGCCCGGAGCGCGATGATCGGATCGACGCGCGTCGCGCGCCGGGCCGGCACGAGCGCCGCGACGAACGCGACCACCGTGACCAGCGTCGCGACCGCCAGATACGAGGTCCAATCCGTGCCGCGGACATTGAAGAGCGTGTTCTGAATCCCGCTTTGCAGCGCGAGCGCGAGGGCCAGGGCCACGCTGAGTCCCACGGCGAGCCCGAGACCGACCTGCATGCCCCCCTGCTTCAACACGCCGCCGAGAATGCGGCCGGTGTTGGCGCCGAGCGCCATCCGCAGGCCGAACTCCGCAGTCCGCTGATTGACCGAGAACGACATGACGCCGTAGATGCCGACCGCGGCCAGCACCATCGCCACGACCGCGAAGATCGAGAACATCGTCGCGATGATGCGGTTCTGGCCGACGAAGGCCTCGAGCTGGCTTTGCGGTGTGCCGACGAAGTACAGCGGCAGATTCGGATCCGCCTTCGTGACCTCGCGGCGCAGCACCGTCGCCAGCGCATCGACGCTGGAGCCGCCGCGTGGCGAAGCGAGCACGGTCGTGAACTGGTTGACGAGCGGCGCGGCCGAGGTGACCGGCCCGAACGGCGTCGCGTAGAACGGCACGTAGAAGCCGCTCGCGTCCACGTTCGGCGGATTGAACGGCCCGATCATCCGGACGTCCGATACGACGCCGACGATCGTGCGCCACGGTCCGGCCTGCGTGCCGTCGGCGGCTGTCGTTCGGAATCGCCGGCCGAGCGCGCTCTCGTGCCCGTAGTGCTTCGCTGCGAACGACGCGTTGACGACGGCCACCGGCTGACGTGAATCGAGGTCGTCGTCGGAGAACGTCCGTCCCTCGAGGAGCTTCTGCCCCGTCACGCCAAAGAACGATCCCGTGACCTGCTCGAAGTTGGCGTTCGGGCGATTGCGCTGCTCGGTGTACGTCTTGCCGTCGAGCTCGACCGGCGCGGTGCCGCCGAACACCATCCGGAAGCGGCTGGTGAACGCGACGGCGCCGAACTCAGGCGCCTGGCGCAACTGCTCGAGCAGCCGGTCGTAGAAGATCTTGCGCGCGCCCGGGTTCGGATAGTCGCCGTCCATCAACCCCATGCGCGCCGACATCAGGCCGCGTGTGTCGTAGCCGTAGTCGATCTTGTTCTGGTTGACGATCGATCGGACCTGCAAGAGGGCGCCGATCAGCAGCACGCACGTGACGACGATCTGGAACACGACGAGGCCGCGCGTCATGAATGACACGCTGCGGCTCGTGTTGCCGCGGCCGCTGTCGCGCAGCACGGACACCGAGCTCGCCCGCGAGGAGGTCCACGCCGGAAGCAGGCCAGACACGACCGCGGCGGCGAGCGTCGCGCCGACCGTCACGGTGAGCACGAGCGCGTCCACGTCGAACGTGATCCACGACGGCGGCGGGTTGTCGAGATTGCGCACGGTCGCCGACAGCCAGTCGATCGCGAAGTACGCCAGGCCGATCCCCGCAATCGCGCCCAGCGCGGCGACGAGCAGGCTCTCGGTGAGCATCTGCCGCACGAGGCGGATGCGGGTGGCGCCGAGCGACGACCGCACCGCCAGCTCGCGCGCGCGAAGCGTCGCCCGCGCGAACTGCATGTTCATGACGTTGACGCACGCGATGAGCAGCACGCCCACGCAGAAGCCGAGCATCGTGAGCAGGGTGCCCCGCAGCGCCACCGGCGTGAACGTCTTGAGCAGCGGTTCGACCTGCGCGGCATTGAACAGCTTGTTCGTATCCGGATAGGCCTCGGCGAACCGGCGCGCGATGCCGCTGAACTCCGCGTTCGCCTGATCGACCGACACGCCCGGCTTCAGCACGGCCAGCACGGCCGGCGACGCGACGTTGGGCGCGTTGCGCGGGACCGGCGGGAACTCGCTGAAGAGCGGAATCCACAATTCCTCATTCGTCGGAAACGCAAAACCCTTCGGCATCACGCCGATGATCGTGGCGGTCCTGCCGTTGATGCGCACGACCGTGTTCACGATGTCGGCCTTGCCGCCGAAATCGCGCTGCCACAGGGCGTAGCCGATGAGCGCGACCTTCTCCGCGCCCGGCGTGTTGTCCGCCGCCGTGAAGTCGCGCCCCACCATCGGCGCCGTGCCGAGGCACCGCAGGAAGTTCTCCGTCGTGTAGGCGCCGGTGTACCGCTTGGCCTGTCCGTTGTAGGTCACATTGACGGTCGACCCGTTCAGGTAGCCTGCCATCAGCTCGAACGACTGCTGCGTCGGCAGGAACTCCTGGTAGTCCATCGCCGTGATCTGGCCGTTCGCGCCGAAGAAGTTGCGGCTCGTGGGATCGATGAAGTTGACGCTCGTCAGCCGGTCGGCGGTCGGAAACGAGAAGCCGCGCAGCATCACGCCGTTGACGACGCTGAACATCGTCGTCACGCCGCAGATCCCGAGCGCGATCACGAAGATCGAGAGCGCGCAGAACGATCGCTCCTTGACGAGCACACGCAACCCGACCCGGATGTCACGGCGAAACGTCTCAGCAATCATGGGGCACCCGCACGAAGGACCGGCGTCCTGGGAAGACGCGTCACAACTTACGTCGATTAGACGTGGCGTGCGGTGCGGCAGTTCGAATGTGCGATCGCGAACAGGGTCACTTGATGCCGAGGTGATAGCGATCCACGAGCGCCGACATCCGCGCGTCGTCGCGAATGACCGTGGCGTAGATCCACGTGTAGTGGCCTTTGTCGGCGACGACGGCGGCGGTGCGCTCTGGCCCGATCAGTTTCCGATCGGCGACGAGCTCGAGGTAGCAATCCACGAGATGTCCGTACGTGCTGTATTCGGTCTCGGCGCCCTCCTGTCCGCCGACGGGCACCCGCGGGTAGAACCGCCGCAGATCCGCGAGGGCGTTCTGCATCGCCGGACCGCGATCGCGCAGATGCCAATGGAGCTGCTCGTGCACGAACGACGACAGGAGCTCGTCCTCCGAGTCGGCAAAACGCGCGTTGAGGGTGAGGACTGGAAACGCGTGGTTGATCGCTTGTTCTTCGATCACGACCTCTCGCGTGAACGTGTACTTGCTGAGGTCGTAGTCGGCCAGCACGCGCTCGAGCTGCGCCTTCGTGCGCGCCTCGCGCTCGGTGCCGTGCTTGAGCGTGATCTTCATCGTCGGCGCCACGGACGACACGCCAGCAATGACGAGACACAGCGCGGGCACCGCCAGGAACCTCATCGAACCCCCTGGAACCTCATGGAACCCCCGGGAACCCCGGAACCCCCGGGAACCCCTGGGAACCCCGGGGAACCCCAAATGTTCACCAGTGCGCCGTCCATCCCGCGCGCTGCAGCTCACGAAGGCGTCTGTCCGCCTCGCGCTGCGCCTCGTCCTGCGTAGGAAATCGCCAGACGAGGATCGGGCGATCGTTCCGCCCGAACTGGAGCTGCCAGCCGTCATCGGTTTCGTGCAGCACCGCGTCGATATGATCGTGCCGCTTGCGCACTCGCCACAGCCGCGCCTGGAGATCCGGGCTGACGCCCATGCCCCCAGCTTAGCGCAGCGCGGCGAGTGCGTGGTCGGCGCGCGCACTCTCCCGAGCGGCCCACATCCAGAAGAAACCGGCAATGAGCACGGCGACGGGCACGATCAGCACCGCGCGGCCCAGCGAAGACGCGTCCGAGATCAGACCGATCAGCGGCGGCGACGGCACATCGCCAAACAGATGGATCACGAGGATCTGCGCCGCGAGCGCCGTTGCCCGCATCGTCGGCGACACGATGTTCACCGTGGCGGCGTTGATCGGCCCGGTCGAGGCGAAGATGAGCACCTGGCAGACGGCCGCGGCCGACCAGTAGACCGCTGGTGACTCGGCCGTGAATGTCACGAGCACGATGGGCGCCGCGAGGAGCGCGCCAATGCCCGACACCCACCAGTACGCCTGACGATTGGTCCGCAGCCATCGATCGGCCAGCCATCCGCCAGCGAACGTGCCGACGAAACCAGTCACGACGACGATCGCGCCCGGCAGGATGGCCGCCTGCGCATGCGGCACGCCGCGCACGCGCTCGAAAAACGATGGGAGCCACGCCGCAATGCCCCCAAGCGCGAAGGTGTACGCCGCATAGCCCGCACACGTGAGCACGTACAGGCGGTTCCGCAGTAGCGCCGCATAGGCCTGGCGCAGGGACTTGAATGCCGAACCGCCAGCCGCACTTTCGACCGGCGCCTGATCCAAGGCGCCGCGCGGCGGATCGCCGACGGTCAACACGAGCAGCGAGAGCAAGAGCCCGGGCACGCCTGCGACGAAAAACGCCATGCGCCAGCCGAAGTGCGTGTCGACGAGCCCGCCGAGAACGAATCCGAGCGCCGACCCAATCGGGATCGCGCACGCGAAGATCGCCATGATCCGTCCGCGCCGATCTGGTGCGTAGTAGTCGGCGAGTACCGTGGGCGCGATCGTGCCGTAGGCGGCTTCCCCAATCCCGACGGTGGCGCGCGCGGCGAAGAGCATCACGAATGAGCTTGCGAGTCCGGCCGTCGCCGTCGCCAGGCTCCACAGCGCGACGCCGAACGCGATGAGCCGCGTGCGGCGCATCCGATCGCCAAGCGCTCCGAAGAACGGCGACGCGAGCATGTAAATGATCACGAACGCGGTCATCAGCGAGCCCAGTCTCGCGTCGCTTGGGTGCCCGAGCACCGGGTCGCGCTTGAGGCTCTCGAAGAGCGGCGGCACGACCCAACGGTCGATGTAGTTGAACATGTTGATGAGCGTCAACACGACAAGCGCGCGCCTGCCCAGAGCGACCGACGGCGACGGAGGAGGAGATATCGACACGCTAGAACCCCGTACAGATCGTGGCCGCTATGCCCGCCGCGCAACACGCGGCCACCGCGCCCGCGAGCACATCCATCGTCCAGTGCGCGCGCAGGACGAGCACGGTCAGGCCTTCGAGGCACGCGACGACCGCGGCGGCCAGGGCGGCCCACGGCGGCGCGATCTTCGCGACCTCGATCGCGCCCAACACCGCGATCGCGGTGTGGCCCGAGAAAAAGTAATCGTTCGCCACGTGGTACGTCACGAGCAGCGACGGTACCCCGGGATGCCGCCAGATCATGCCCGGCGGCATCGGCAGCGCGCACGTGAGTTGCGCGACCTGACGAAGCGCGAAAACCAGCAGCAGGCCGATGCCCGGCCGGAGCGATGGGCCGAACAGCGACGAGCCGAGGAGAAAGATTCCGAACGCGTCGATACACCCGGAGCTCGTGACGAGCAGCGCGTTGGCCACTGGCGGGCGGCGTGCGAGCCAGTCGTGCATGGGCGCCGTCCAGTCGTGCACGGCGTCGCCAATCGTGCCGTCACCGAAACCGCGCGCGGAGATGAGCGACTGCGACAGAAACCACGCGCCGAGCCCGAACGTGATCGTCAAGAAACGAAACAGGAGCCGCGCCGACGAACCAGCAAGTCCGGGCGCCCAGTCGGCCTCCCGCCCGGTCGCCAGCGGCCAGACGGACGCGACTACGGCGACGAGCAGCGCGAGGAGCAGGAGGCTCTTCGCACGGCCGTTCACCTGGCGGCCCTCGCCGGCCGGCGCGCGCGGAGCCCTTCGAGCATGCGCTCGATGTCTGATCTCACCCGCGCCATCACGGGCTCACCGGTCGCGCCGCGATCGCGGCCCGGCGGCACCTCGATGGCCTCGCCCACCTCCACGGCGGCGTGCATCGGCCGGTGCACGCGCACGCGATCCGTGAGGTCCTCCTCGAATCGCTCGACCGTCTCGAGCAGGCGCTCCGGCGACGGCTCCTCGCCGAAGTACCCCGGCGGATAATTGGAAAGCTGCTGCGCCACGTAGACGTCTGCGAGCTGCCGCCAGCGCCGGTTGCGCTCAGCTTCGTCGACCTTGTCCTCGACCATCTCCGGCAGGATCGCCGCGCGCAGCGCCTTCACCCGCCCGACGACATCGGCCTCGCGCTTGCCCTTGACCCATTCCTCTTCGAGCGGCGTGAGCACGGCGTCGATGAGCCGCGTGATGCGCGCGCCGAGGTCGCCATCCGACGGCAGGCTCTGATACTCCTTCTCTTTCAGCGTGAGCAGCGCCTCTCCCACCTTGACGATCCGATCCTTGAGTGGCCGGCCCGCCTGCGGCTGCCACGACAAGCGGCGCTCGATCGCCTCGAGCACCGGCGTGATCGCCGGCTCGAGATCGCCCATGAAGAAATAGCGCATGGCAATCGGGTGCACCACGACCTTCCCGGGCGGCGTCCGCTCCGCGCGCTGCTTCGCGGCGTTGCGCGCGATAAACACCGTGCCGTCCATCATGTGATTCAACCGGTCGTTGGTGCGCGAGATCACGCCCTCGGCAAAGAGGACGAGCGGACGCTGTGCGTCGGCCAGGATCTGGATCGCGCACTTCAGCGCTTCACGGTCCATGCCCTCACGGTAAACGCTGAACACGCCGACGCGCTGCAGGATCCAGCGTTGCAGCGCGCCCTCCATGAACAGGTGCCAGCTCGCCATCACGTGAATCGGCGCGCCGACCGCCAGCCCCAGCGGGATCAGGACCATCGGATCGCACGGCCGGCAGTGGTTGGGGGCGAGCAGGACGCCGTGGCCGGCGTCGACCGACGCCTTCAGCCGGTCGGCTCCGATGAACTCGTACGACTCGATGCCGTGACTGGCCTTGAGGTACCGCGGCAGCACGGTGCGGCCCAGCAGCTTGGCCCAGAACGGCTTACGGTCAGGCGGGACAAACTCGTAGGGCTCGTCGATGACGACGTTCTGCACGCGGCGTGAGTATAGGATTCTTTGTTATGAAACGCACCCTTCTCGTCGCCGCCATTTTCTCGGCCGCCCTGATCGCGGCCGTCATCGCGCAGACGTTGCCCAACGGCGTTCAGAAAATGACGTCCATGGGCGGCATCACCGAATACGACTACCCCAACGGCCTGAAGGTGCTCCTCTTTCCCGACGCGGCCGAGCCGAAGATCACCGTCAACGTGACCTACCTCGTGGGATCGCGCCACGAGGGCTACGGCGAAACGGGCATGGCGCACCTGCTCGAGCACATGAACTTCATCGAAACGACCAACGGCCGCAAGATCAAGGACGAGCTGGTTGCGCACGGCGCCAACTGGAACGGCACGACCTCCGAAGACCGCACCAACTACTACGAGACGTTCACGGCCACCGACGACAACCTGCGCTGGGCGCTCGGCCTCGAGACCGACCGCATGGTGAACGTGAAGTTCACCAAGGAGATTCTCGACACCGAGATGACGGTCGTGCGCAACGAGTTCGAGCGGGGGGAGAACAGCCCGTTCCAGGTTCTGTACAAGGACACGTTCGCGATCGCGTTTCGCGAACACCCGTACCACCATCCGACGATCGGGTGGAAGAGCGACATCGAAGGAATGCCGACGTCGCGGCT
>Ga0163163_10000103_pt1 | contig 89756 bp, 86 predicted proteins | sample S65metaG_FD_119766 | JGI IMG/M metagenome (GOLD analysis project Ga0163163, IMG submission 119766) | Switchgrass rhizosphere microbial communities from Kellogg Biological Station, Michigan, USA - S6-5 metaG | ecosystem: Host-associated > Plants > Roots > Rhizosphere > Soil | place: USA...
AAGTTCGAAGTTTCAGAATGCCGGCGTGCGATCCGACACTTCATACTTCGAACTTCATACTTCGAAGTTCGAACTTCACACTTGACCAGTGTCTGCTTTATGAGGGGGAGGACGTCGTGGGCGAGGGGTGGATCGCGGAGCAGATCAAGTTCGAAGTTAGAAGTCTGAAGTTCGAAGTTTCAGAGTGCCGGCGTGCGATCCGAAACTTCATACTTCGAACTTCATCCTTCGAACTTCATACTTGACCAGTGTCCACCTAGTGTCCGTGATGCTCCAAGTATCGCTCTGCGTCAATCGCCGCCATACAACCTGATCCGGCCGCAGTAATCGCCTGGCGGTACACGTGATCCTGCACGTCGCCACAGGCGAAGACGCCGGGGATGCTGGTCTTGGCGCCGTCGCGCGCGATGAGATAGCCGCCCGCGTCCGCTTCGAGCTGGCCGTTGAAGAGTGACGTGTTGGGGACGTGGCCAATCGCGACGAACACGCCATCAACCGGCAGATCCTTTTCCGCGCCGCTCTGCAAGTTGCGCAGGTGCAGGCCCGTCACCTCGCCAACCGAGACGTCCTTCACGTCGACGACCTCGGTGTTCCACTCGAACGAGATCTTCGGGTGCGCGAGCGCCTTGTCCTGCATGATCTTGGACGCGCGCAGCGTGTCGCGCCGGTGCACGACCGTAACGTGCGACGCGAAGCGCGTCAGGAAGATCGCTTCCTCCATCGCCGAATCGCCGCCGCCGACGACCGCGATGCGCTTGCCTCGGAAGAAGAAGCCGTCGCAGGTCGCGCAGGTCGAGACGCCGTGGCCCATCAAGAGGCGCTCGGACGGCACGCCGAGCAGCTTGGCCGAGGCGCCGGTCGCGATGATGATCGTGCGCGCGGCGATGGTTTCGTCGCTGGTCGTGATGTGAAACGGCGGCCTCTGCAGCTTTACGTTCGTGACGTTGCCGCGCAGGAACTCGGCGCCGAAGCGCTCGGCCTGCGCGCGCATCGCGGCCATCAGCTCGGGCCCCATGATGCCGTCGGTGAAGCCGGGAAAGTTCTCGACGGCCGTGGTCAGCATGAGCTGACCGCCGGCGTCGAGGCCTTCGATGACGAGGGGTTTGAGGTTGGCCCGGGCCGTGTACAGCGCCGCCGTCAGTCCAGCGGGACCCGAACCGATGATCGCGACCTTGCGAATCGAATCGGTCATGCGTAAGCGCCGTGAACGCTTCTAGAGGTGCTTGTCGACCATCTGCTTGAGCGAGCCCTTGTCGACGAGACCGACGATCTGATCGACGATCTTGCCGCCTTTGAACAGGATGACCGTCGGAATACCGCGCACCATGTAGCGCATCGTCACGGCGGGGTTGTCGTCGACGTTGAGCTTGCCGACCGTGACCTTGCCGACGTAGTCGCCGGCGACGGCGTTGATCGCGGGCTCCATCGCGCGGCAGGGGCCGCACCATTCCGCCCAGAAATCCACCAGCACGGGCGTGGCGGACTGCAACACGCTCGAATCGAAATCGCCATCGTTGAAGGTCTGCACGTTTTCGGAAGCCATCGTCGCTTACTGTCCTCTCTCAGTGGTCTTAGTTTTGGCCGGCGGGCGCGACCAGCGCTGCTCTGACGGCCGCGTCGTGTCGAGCCCGTCTATACACTTTGACATACTCCCGCGCCGACGTGTCCCAGGAGTGGTCTTCCGCCATCCCTTGACGCATCAGGCGCAGCCACGCTACGCGATCCTGATACACGCGCAGCGCCTGACGCACCGTCCGCACGAGCTCGTCGGCCGTCGCGTCACGAAACTTGAACCCCGTCGCGTGCCGCGCACGCGACGTGTAGGGCTGGACGGTGTCGTCCAGTCCGCCGACGGCCCGCACAATCGGGACCGTGCCGTAGCGCAGGCTGTACATTTGGTTGAGCCCGCACGGCTCGAAGATCGACGGCATCAGGAACATGTCCGCGCCGGCTTCGACCAAATGCGCCAGCGCCTCATCGAAGCCGATGAACGCGCCGACGCGCGACGCATGGCGCGCGGCCAGGCTTTTCAGAAACCTCTCGTACCGCGCCTCGCCCGTCCCGACAAACACCCACGTCGCATCCAGCGTCGCCAGCGTCTCAGCGGCCTGCTCGATGAGCGCCAGCCCTTTCTGATCCACGAGCCGCGAGACCATCCCGATGACCGGCCGCGACATCGCGTCGTCCCCGAACGGCAAGCCGAAACGCGACAGTAACGCCCGCTTGCAGGCGGCTTTGCCCTCAGGATCGCTCGAACTGTAGGATGCGGGCAGCAAGGGGTCGGTTTCGGGGTTCCAGACCCGGGTATCGATCCCGTTGAGGATCCCCACGTACCGATCGCGCCGGGCCGTCAGCACCCCTTCGAACCCCTGCCCGAACTCGCGCCATTGCGTCTCGCGGGCGTAGGTGGGGCTCACGGTGGTGATGACGTCACTCGCCATGATGCCGGCTTTCAGAAAGCTGAACTGCCCCCAGAATTCGCCGTGGTCCATCGTGAAGACGTCCCAGGGCAGGCCGAGCGCCGGGACGACGTCACGCGGGAAGACGCCCTGATACGCGAGGTTGTGGATCGTCATCACGAGCCCGGCGGTGGCCAGCGCCGGCCAGCGCTCCGGATCGGCGCGCAGGAGCACCGGCACGAGCCCCGCTTGCCAATCGTGCGCGTGAATGATGTCGGGCCACGCGCTCGCGCCGCCGGTGTGGGCCACGTCGAGCGCGGCCGTCGCGAGGAAGGCGAAGCGCTCGGCGTTGTCCGGAAAGTCGACGCCGCCCTGGGTGTAGAAGCCGTCGCGATCGTAGAGCTCGGGCACGTCGACGAACACGATGCGCCGGCGTGGCGAGAGCGACGACACGTGCAGCACGGCGTCCCGCGTCCTCGCGCCGACGCGCACGCGTCGGGTCACACGCTCACCGGGCGGTGGACTCACCGCTCGGTACTTCGGCACGACGAGCGTCGTGCGATGGCCCAGCCGATCGAGCGCCTCGGGCAGCGCGCCGAGCACGTCGCCGAGACCGCCGGTCTTCGCGAACGGTGTGACCTCCGACGCGACCATCAAGATGTGCATTTTCGGCGCGCGGCCGGCAATTCGGCCGCCCGGAGGCGTACGCGCGTCGGCCGTGAGCACGGGGTCCACCTGCGGCCAGTGTACTGCCGCTCGAACCCGGAGCGAGCGCCCTAATTTTTCTTGATTACTTGTCTGACGACTTCGGGTGCGCGGGATCGCCGCCGACGATGCCCTGACTACGGCTCACGACCCAGTTGAAGAGATGACGCGCTTCCCAGAATCGTGTCGTGCTGTTGGCGGCGCCAAGCACTACGACGGCAATCTGGCTGCCCTGCGGCACCTGGAGCAGCGTGGCCAGACAGTACCCGGCCTTGCTGATGAAGCCGGTCTTGCCCGCGCGCACGTCGACGTCCGTGCCGAGCAGCTTGTTCGTGCTGTGGATCGGAATCGTACGCTGGCTCGTGTGGACGTCGTACTCCGCGGTGCGCATGATCGGCGACAGCCGCTCGTCCGACGAGGCGAACGCGATGAGGTGCGAGAGATCGTAGGCCGACGAGGTGTTCTCGGGATTGAGTCCGGACGGATCGGCGTAGTGCGTGTTGGAGAGACCGAGGTGGCCGGCCATCTCGTTCATGCGCACGACGAACTCGGCCGTACCGCCCTCGGACGTGCGCGCGAGCACGCGTGCCGCGGCGTTGTCGGACGCGATGAGCGCGAGGTGCAGCAAATCGTCGTAGGAGATCAGCTCGCCTGCGCGAAGATACGTCGTCGACGCGCCGTAGAGATCGGCGCGAGTGACGGCGACCTTCTGCGTGAGATCCGGACCGTCAGCGACGAACGTCACGGCCGTCATGACCTTGGTCAAGCTCGCGATCGATCGTTCTTCGTGCGAGTTCTCTTCCCAAATCACTTCGCCGGTCGCCGGGTTGTAGATGATGGCGGCCGCGGCGCGAACGTCGGGGACCAGGTTGCCGAGCAGGTCGCGCTTGAAGTGCGCGGTCATCGCGTCCTGCTGCTGGCGCGTCGCGGCGGCGGCGCGCGCACGGGAGGCGGCCTGGGCGCGCGCGGCGCTCGTCTTGCTCGCGGTGCTCGCGGCTGCCGGCTTCTTGGCGGTGGTCGTGGCCGGCTTGGTGGTCGAGCTGGCGGGCTTAGCGGCCGTCTGTGCGGAGGCCATCCCGGCCCCCACGGTGAGGACCACACAGGCCGTGCTCAACACGGCGGTTACAACACGATGACAGTCATTTCTCACGCTAACGAACCCCCCGCGCGCTGCATTCCAGTCGGGTTTTGGCCCCACAGCAGGATATTGATGATCAATCTTCGTACCATCCCCAACCGTGGGCGACCGTAGACCAGTGGTCACCATTGTCGCCCAATTCGCGATCAAATGTATCGGAGTTTGGCGTCTTTTTCGCTAGGATCCGCGGTGTCCCATGCCCATTGATCCTTCGGCCCTGTCCGTCGAGGAGTACCGGGCGCTTCGCGCGACCATCCGCGAGCGCGGCACGATGCGCCTGGTCGTTACTGTCATTACATTCGTGGCATGGGCGGCCCTGGCCCTGGGATGGTCGTCGGTCCCCGCTTTCGGCCTCTTTCCTCTGCTCGTCTTGGTCGCCGGCTTCGAAGTGGTGTTCGCGACGCACGTCGGGGTCGAGCGAATCGGTCGGTACCTCCAGGTGCACTACGAGACCGCGGACGGACTCCCGGCCTGGGAGCACCGCGCGATGGCGGTCGGCGCGCGCGCCGGTGCGGGCAGCGGCATCGACCCGCTTTTCTCGAGCGTCTTCGTCATCGCCACGCTCCTCAACCTCATCCCGGTCGGGCTGATGAGCGCCGGCGAGGGACCGATGCTCGCCGGAAGCCTGCCGCTCGAGCTCGCCGTCTTCGGGATGCTGCATCTCCTCTTCATCGGGCGAGTTTTCCAGGCGCGACGGTTCGCGGCGGGCCAGCGAGCGCGTGATCTCGAGTTGTTCAAAGGATCAAGATCGGCGACCTAGCCTCCTGTCTTTCCGGGATCTCGAATCCATTTGTTTGGTGTCACAAATCCATCGTTGCGGTAGGAATGACACAGCCGCCGCGAGTCCGGCGGTCACGATTCTGCAATCAACTCGTCACACTAGCCAAGTACGCTGGAGAAAATTGCGGAGTCGCTCTTCGGACGGATTCCGTCAAAAGCGGTACACCGCTTGCAAAGGTGTGATGTTGAGGTCCCCTTCGATGAGTCTCGTCCGTCTGCTGGGCTTTACGACGCTCGCATGCGGGTGTGTCTCGGGCCGGTACCGGGAAATCGGTTCCAACCGCGAGATCACCTACATCGAGGAAAAAGGCACGTCGTGCCATCATGCTGGTCATCAGCGCAACCAGCCTGTCAGTGCTGATCGCGTCGCCCACGGCTTCGGCCCGGCCGACGCCGTTAGAGCAAGCTGAGATCAGGCACTCGGCACCGGGCATCAGGCACTAGCAAGTGCCAATGCCTAGTGCCCAGTGCCTAGTGCCCGACCCGACCCTCCCTCTGTACTCCGTAACTAGTTGTGCCGAGAAGCCTTGCTGTATGGCTCTCGCCCTGGTCTCGGACCGCCCGCTCCGGCCCCGGTACGAATTCACCGTCGGTAGTTCGCGGATGCGGTTCTATCTCGGCGACTGCCTGGCGATGCTGCCCGCGCTCGAACCGCAATCCGTTGGGGTCGTCGTCACGTCGCCCCCCTATAACATCGGCGTCCGGTATCGCTCGTATGAAGACGACATGCCGCGGACGGAATACCTGAACTGGACCGATCGGTGGATCCGCGCAGTGTCCCGGGTGATGGCCCCGAAGGGGTCGCTGTTCCTGAATGTGGGAGCCAAGCCCACCGATCCCTGGATTCCGCTCGAAGTCGCGCAGGTCGCCCGGCGCCACTTCCGGCTGCAGAACACGATTCACTGGGTCAAGTCGATTGCCATCGACCGGGATGCCGTCGGGCCGTCTGCGGGGTTCGATCGCGACGTCGCGGTCGGCCACTATAAGCCGATCAACAGCGACCGGTTCGTGAACGACTGCCACGAGTTCATCTTTCACTTCACGCCGGCCGGGCAGACCCGCCTGGACCGGCGGGCGGTCGGTGTCCCCTATCAGGACCGCTCGAACATCGCGCGCTGGGCCACGGCCGGCAACGGCCTGCGCTGCCGCGGCAACACCTGGTTCATCCCCTACGAGACGATCCAGAGCCGCGATCGCGACCGGCCGCACCCGGCGTCGTTCCCGCCGAAGGTCCCGGAGCAGTGCCTGAAGCTCCATGGGGCGGCGCGCGCCGGCGTCGTGCTCGACCCGTTCCTCGGCCTCGGCGCCTCAGCGGTCGCCGCCGCGCGGCTGGGGCTCGACTTCGTCGGCATGGAAATGGACGACCACTACCTCAAGGAAGCCGTCAAGCGCGTCAAGGCGTTCGACAAGGACACCGCGCACGAAAAAAGCGCGACGCGGTGACCTCGGTCACCACGTCGCGCCCGGCTTTCTGACTTCTTCGACCTTCCGACTTCTTCGACCTTTCGACTTCTTCGACTTTCTAGAATCTAACGCGGGCTCCGAGCTGCAGCTGCCAGCGCGACCGCAGGTCGTCGCGGAAGTAGTGCTGGAAGGTTGGCGAGTTGATCGTCGCCAGGTTGATACCCGTCATCTGACCGCCCGACGTGAGCGCGGGGAACGCCGAGATCTGCTGGAACGACGTGTAACTGAAAATCCCGGACGTGCGCGAGAACAAGTTGATCAGGTTCAGCATATCGAGCGTGATCTCGGTGCTGATTTTGCCCGTCGGCACCTTGAAGGCCACGCGACCATCCAGAGTGTTCGTCCAGGGCGACCGGCAGGCGTTGCGCGGCATGATCGTGCCGATCAGCGCCGCCGTGCAGCCCTCAGAATTCAGGAAGTTCGCCAGGTCCTGATAGGTCCCGTTCGTATAGGTCAGCGGCGTGCTTGCCGTCGGCAGGAACATGATGTCGTTGCCGGCCTTGTTGTCGCCGTTGACGTCCTGGCTGCTGCTGTAGGTCAGCGTGTACGGCCGGCCTGACTGGCCACTGTAGAAAAGCGACGCCGTCGCCGACGTCCCCTTGTACACGTGGAAGTTGTAGGTCGCCGTCGCGTTGATGCGGTGGCCTGGATCGAAGTTCGAGACCGTCAGCGGCGCGTTGTTCGGGTCACCCGGGATGTACACGTTGTTCCAGTTCGACGCCGCCTGGTCCGACGTACCGTCCATGATCGAGTAGGACTTGCCGTAGGCGTACGATCCCGCGACGTAGAACCCGTTCTTGAACGGCCGGCGCACTTCGAAGCTCATGACCCACGAGTGGCCCTGGTCCGTGTTGGTGAGGAGGATCACGTCGCTGTAGGCCGTGTTGACCTTCTTGAAGATCGGGCGGCCATCGACGTTCTGCGTGACGCCCGACGGCGTGTAGTTCAGGTTCTCGTACTTGATGTCGTTGACGACCGCCGACCACACGTATTCGGCCGTCGCGTAGAGACCGTACGGCAGCTTCCGGTCGTAGCCGATGTTTCCACGCCAGATCGACGGGTACTTGAAGTTCGGATCGATCACGTCGATCTCGTTGGTGAAGGACGTCCCGGCGACCGCGCCGGTCACGGTCTTCGGTTGGTTGTTGGCGTCAGCGACAAAGGGAACCTTGTTGCCGCTGTTGTTCGCGGCGCCGATGCGGATGAAGTCGATGCCGGTGTTGCCGTACTGGTTCGAGATCCACACATACGGCGGACGGCCGGCGAACATCCCGATGCCGCCGCGGATCTGCTCGGTCGCGTTGCCCTTGCGGTCCCAGTTGACGCCCACGCGCGGCGACCACATCGAGCTCGACGGTGTGATGTCCGTCCGGTACCCGAAGTTGGCGACCGCGGCCGGATTGGCCGTCGGCGTGTCCGGGAACGTCGGCTTGTCCCAGCGGATGCCGTAGGTGACCGACACGTTCGACCGCGCGCGCCACTGATCGCCCGCGTAGAAGCCGAACTGATTGACGCCGAACTTCGCGGCCTGCTTCGGATCGCTGGTCGCCGAGTAGCTGTAGTCGAATTGCTGCGCGAGGCCCGCTTCGAAATTGTCGAGGCTCGAGAACCGGTAGGTCCCGAAGTTGTCGCGGATGAACAGGTTCCGGAAGTGGAAGAACTCGTTGTGCGTCCCGACCGTGTAGGTGTGGTTGCCCTTCACCATCGTGTACGAGTCGGTCAGTTCGACGATGTCCTGGTCCAGCTCGTTCGCCGTCGAGAACGCCTCGCGGCCGGAGACGATCGTCGTGCTGCCGGACAGCTGGACGGTCACCTGCGGGAACGGATTCTGCTCGAACGGCTGCGCGCCGCGGCGATCGCGCACGCGCGTATAAGCCACGCGCAGCTCGTTGGCCCCCATGCCGAACGTCGAGTTCAGCTGGCCGACCGTCGAGTTCGTCGTGCTGTTGAACCGGTAGAACGCATCCGGCGTTCGGAACGCCGTCGTGGACGGCGTGCCGATGTCCGTCAGGCCCTCGACGTAATTGTGCCGCACGGTCAGCTGATGCCCGGTCGCCACGTTGAAGTCGGCTCGCGCGAAGAACTTGTTGCTGTTGGTCGTGCGCGAGAACTCGCTCTTCGGATCTGGCCCCGGCGAGTAGTGATACAGGTTCTGCAGGTCGGCAAGGAAGCGATCGACCGACGCGTCCTGGCCGAAGTTCGATCCGGTGCCGCCGACCGAGACGCCCGTCGGCCGCAGCTTGCGCTGGTCGTCGAGCGTCATGAAGAAGAACAGCTTGTCCTTCACGATCGGCCCGCCGAAGCTGAAGCCGCCCTGCTTGTCCTTGAAGGTCGAGATCTTCGTGTCAGTGACGCCCTTGCCGACCCAGTTCTGGTTGCGGCCGAAGAAGAACGCCGTGCCGTGGAAGTCGTTCGACCCGCTCTTGGTGACGGCGTTGATGCCGCCACCCGAGAACCCGCCCTGGCGCACGTCATACGGCGAGACGACGAGCTGCACTTCGCGGATCGCGTCGAGGCTCACCGGCTGCGTCTCGGTGACGCCGCCCGGGGCGCCCGCCGATCCCGCCAGCCCGAACAGGTCGTTGTTGTTCGCGCCGTCGATCTGCAGCGTGTTGTAGCGAAAGCTCGTGCCCGCGACCGAAATGACCTGCGCCTGATCGCCCGCGCCCGATCCCTGGCCGACGAACATCGGGTTGATGCGCGCGATGTCGTTGAGGCTGCGCGAAATCGTCGGCAGCGCTTCCTTGACGTCGTTCGAGATGTTCGCCGCCGTGCCGGCGCGCGTGACGTCGATCGGTGGCAGATCCGCCGTGACCGTCACGTTCTCCGTCATGGCCGCCAGCTGCAGTTTGAAGTCCACGGCCTTGTCCTCGCCGAGGCTCACGACGACGCCCTTCTCTTCCTTGTCCTTGAATCCTGACAGCGTCGCCTTGATCGTGTAGCTGCCGACGCGCACGTTCAGGATCGTGTAGCGTCCGTCCGTCCGCGCCACCGCCTGGTAGGTCGTCCCAGTCTCAGTGTGGGTCGCGACGATCGTGGTCCCGGGCAGCACGCCGCCCTGCTGATCCGCGACTTCGCCAAGGATGTTGCCGGTCGTAATCACCTGGGCCCTGGCCGGAACGGCGGCGCCCATCGCCACCCCCAGCACGCAGGCCGTCACCAACGTCACTTTCCACAGGCGCGTCATCGCTCACTCTCCACTCTCGAATGCCGTCGTGCGGCCGAAGTCCAACCCAGCGTATGACTTCCGCCGAAGTCGCTCGCCCATCGCTCTGCCGATAATTCCGCGGTCAATTGGGGAGGAAGGCGGGACGTCTGTTTGCCACAAAGCCTGGGCACAACCGGCCTTGGGCCGGGAGTATAGCAGTACAGCCGCATGCGCACTCCCTACGCGTACGCAAATCTTGCGTAACGGAAGTGCAACCGTCCGAAAGCGCTACTTCTTGCTCGCTCGCGGGAGAGTGTAGGTGTCGCGGTAGTTCTCGGCCTTCACGCCGGGACGAGTGATCTTGATCTCGATGTGGCGGACGTATTTCAGCGGATCCGGGTTCGACGAGTTGTAGCCGAGCAGGTAGTAATCGCTCGTCTCCGCATCGATGCGCGCGAACCCTTCCTTGAACTTGTTCGACTGGCAGATGCAGAAGCCGCCCGTCTGTTCCCCCAGGACCTGGAGCGACGTCACGGTCTCGCGCACGTTGTCGTTCCACTCTTCCCACGTCAGGTTCTGATCGATGTCCATCTGCGACATCAGCCCGCGCGGGTCGATCGTGTAGAACGTCACGTTGGCGCGATTCGCCGAGCGAATCAGGTCCGCGAGCTCGGCGACCAGATCCGCCTCAGCGAACTGTTGGCCCTGTTTCGAGAACGGATCGTTGTAGTTGTGCGCGTCCGTGCTCTGCGAGATTTGGCTGTTGGGATCCGACTTGTCGGGAATGCCGTACTGATCCTGCTGATACTTCAGACGCGAGTCCTTGAACGGATTGAAGTCGTAGCCGCTGCTGACGTAGAGGAACGACTTGCGCCGATTCGTGATCTTCTCGGCCTGCTTGAGAATGTCGTGCGCCGTGCCGAACGCCACGTGGGCGAGATACCGCGTGCCCGACGGACCGTCCTGCCCGTCCGGCGCCTTGATGATCTCGTCCGTCGTCTGGCCGCCGCCCATCGTCTTCTTGATCGCTTCGTCGAAGCGCTTGTGCTGGTAGTCGTACTGGATGTCGCTCGCGATCGACGAGTAGCCGCTCGACACGAATCCCACCAGGTCGCTGTCTTTGACCAGCGTGTCGCGGATCTGCTTCAGCAGTTCCTTCGTCTTCGGCGTCATGGCCGCCTGCAGGTGCAGGTCGTCGATGAACACGATGAAGATGCGGCCCGAGGCGTCGGGCGGTGGAATCGTGCGCGGCAGAATCAAGCCGCCGCTCGACGCGGGCGGCGGCGCCGCCGTCGCGACCGAACCCATGGGCCGGCCGCCGATGACCGGCAGGAACACCGAGACCTGCTGGAGCACGCCGTCTTCGTAGACCTGGAACTCGTCGGCTCGAAGGTCGGGCACGAACTGTCCCCTGGCATCGCGCGCCAGGACGTTCGTCGTGACGTTATTCGCCGTCGCCCGGAAAATCGTCCCCGGCTGGGTTTGGGGGGTCTGAGGGGGCTGGGCCGGTTTCGGCGTCTGTCCCGAGACGATCGTCGTCGCCGCGATCGTCGCGAGCGTCAGCCTCGCGATCCACGCTGTCGGTCTCTGCGCCATCGCCGTCTCCATTACCTTCAATTATGCCAGAGGGCCCGGTCCCGGCGGCCTTCGCGCGCGCGTCGTTGGCGTGCCGCCCACCCCGTCGCCCGCGGCGTCGGCGCGGCAATTCCGCGGCAATTGCCGCCCAATCGGCCTCGACGGTCACCACGGCCGCCTGGATAGCTGCCTCGTCGGCCCACCCGTCAGGATTGAGACGTCCCGCCCGCTCGGTCAGCCGGTCCCGGTCGTCCGGGGTCCGGGCGCGCCTGGCCACCCGCTGGAGCAGTTCCGCGAACTGCTGCCGCAACCGCCTCGCCTGCTCCGCTCCGAGCGTCTTGCCCAGCAGCGAATGGTCCTCGACGATGACGACCGGGGGCGCAACGGGTGCGGCCGGCGTCTGGGGCCGCGACTGCTGCTGCCGCCGCGGCGTCGGACGCACGTCTTCGTCGCTGGTGCTCGATCGGAGCGCCGGATCGCGCACGAGCGACGCCCAATCGAAATTCAAATCCGGATGCGTGTGCTCAAGCGCTTCCATCACTTCCGTGTCGAGCGCGCGGCGCCCGAGGTGCACGTGCGACGGCGATCGAAACAGGTACAGCACGCGGCCCCGCTGCCCGCCGTTCGTGGCGCGATACGCGTGCATCACCAGCGTGGACTCGTAGCCACGCTTGTCGCGGGTGACTCGGATGAATGGCAACGAGAAATTACCTCTTGCCCCGACTCGCCTTGGCCGGCTTCTTCGCCACGCGCCGCGCGGCACTCTTCGCCGGCGCCTTCTTGGCGGGCTTCGCGGGTTTCACGGCGGCCGGGGGTTTCACTACGGCGGCGGGTTTCACGACGGCAGCAGGTTTCACGACGGCGGCGGGCTTCACGACGGCGGCGGGCTTCCTGGCCGCGGGCTTCGCCGCGTCCGATTTGGCGGACGAAGGCGACGCCGAGGCGTCGTGGCTCATCCGCACCAGATCGAATCCATCGACCGTCGGGCGATACGTCCAGAGCTCCGCCACCGAGACCTTATTGGCGTCTCCCAGCCGCCGCGCCGCGTCGCACACATGTACTGGAACGTAGAGATGAAACGGCACGCGGGTCTTCGAGAAGTGCACCCACTCGGCCATCGCTTCCAGATTGTTGACGGACTCGGCGCTTTCGACTTCGACGACGCCGACGATCTTCTTCCCGTCGGACAGGACGAGATCCGGGAAAAAGGTCGCCATGCCGACTTTGAACGGCGCGACTTGCTCGTCGCCGACGTTGATGGCGACGTCAAATTTGCGCTTGTACTTCGCCTGCAGAAAACGGATCAGCCGATCGTGCTCGAGTTGTTCTCGAACCGGTCGAACGAAGATGGGAGACACCCGGCCTCCAGACCGTTAGGGCGACCGCCAGAACGCACAACCGCCCTGACGCCAGCAGGATAACGGCAACGATATCGTAACACTTTCTCCCTAATGCCATAATTCAAGTTGGTGGCCCGCATTCTGATTGTTGATGACGATCTGGCCGTCTGCGAGACGTTCGCGCGCATGCTCCGCCTCGGCGGCCACGACGTGGCGACCGTGGAGTCGGCGGCCCTCGCGCTGGAGAACGCCGGCCGACAGGTCCCGGACGCGCTCATCCTTGATATGCGGATGCCCGGCCAGGGCGGCCTCGATTTTCTCAGGAGTCTCCGGGCAGACGCCCGCTTCCGCGCGGTGCCCGTCGGCATCGTCACCGGGGACTACTTTTTGAAGGATGAGGTCTTGGCGGAACTGAGCGCCCTCGGCGCAACGGTCCGGTACAAGCCGCTCTGGATGGACGACCTCGCCGCATTGGCGGACACGCTCCTCCACCCCCACCCCGCGCCCGAACAGGACGCGGCTCGATGACGTCGCTCGAAAAGAAGGCACGCACCGTGCACATCCACGGCGTGCCCCTCGACCTCGGCGGCGGCCGCCGCGGCGTCGACATGGGGCCGTCGGCCGTGCGGATCGCCGGTATCGGCGAGCGGCTCGCGACGCTCGGGTTCACGGTGGCGGACCGTGGCGACATCGCCACGCCGATCCCGGAGACGCAGGTGCAGCGCGATCCGAAGAAGAAGTACATCCGCGAGATCGCGCGCGTGTGCGAGCGGCTCTACAAGCAGGTCTACCAGTCTCACGAAGAGGGCGCGCTGCCGGTCGTCCTCGGCGGCGACCACTCGCTTGGCGCCGGCTCGGTCGGCGCGTCGGCGGACTTCGCGGCCGCGCATGGCGGCGAAATCGGCCTGCTCTGGGTGGACGCGCACGGCGACATGAACACGCCCGCGACGACCTTGAGCGGCAACGTGCACGGCATGCCGCTCGCGGCGCTGCTCGGGCCGGAGCCGGCCGAGCTCTCGAAGATCGGCGTGCGCTCGCCGAAAGTGCGCGCGGACCGGACGGTGATCATCGGCGTCCGCAACCTGGACACGCTCGAGAAGGAGCAGATTCGCGACGCCAAAGTGCACGTCTTCACGATGAAGGACATCGACCAGCACGGCATCGCGGTGGTCATGAAGCGCGCGCTCGCGCTGGCCGGCAAGGACACGCTGGGCATTCACGTGTCGTTCGATATGGACGTCTGCGATCCGGCGATCGCGCCCGGCGTCGGCACGCCGGTCAAAGGCGGCCTCGATTACCGTGAAGCGCACATGGTCATGGAGATGACCGCCGACGCCGGCCGCCTCCTGGCGCTCGACATCGTCGAGATCAATCCGATTCTCGACTCGCAGAATCAGACGGCGATTCTCGGGACCGAGCTGGTGCTCTCCGCGCTCGGCATGCGGATTATTTGAACACGCGAATCGTTCACCGCCGCGCGAGCCAAACGGTGACCGACTCGCCAGGCCGCACCGTGAAGCCTTCGCTGACCGGTCGAAGCGTCTCGATGTAGTCAGGATTCATCCAATCAGGTCTCGGAGGCCGCTCGAACGCGACGGCTCGGTACAGGCCCGGCGGAAGTGCTCTGGCGCTGACGTTGCCGGTTTGGTCGGCCGTCACGCCATGAACCCAGCGTGACGGGTAGGCCGTGAGCGCGGCGTCCTGCGGAAAGATCAGCACAAAGCTTCCTGAGGCCGGCCGGCCATCTCCGTCAGTCACTTTGCAGACGACGGTGCTGGCGTTCGGCGCGAAGCGCACCTGCAGATCGTCAACGTCCCCCACCCGCGAGTCGATCGGTTGATCCGTGATGTCAGCGCCTGCGGAGGAGATGCTGCTCAGCGTCCAGGGCAACGGAATGTCGAAGATCAGCTTGTTCAACCCGAGCAAACCCGACACTTCGAAGGTCCCGTCGTCGTTGACCACGGTTTTCTCCGCCACGCGACCCGCCGGGCCTTGGACAAGATCCGTCGGAAATGCCGCGATGCGGATCTTTTTCAACAATGACTGATCAAGCGCGCCGTCAAAGAGGAGCCGGCCTCGAATGGCAGATGGCGGTGTCAGCGTCAACGCCACTTCGGCGGCGGCCGGCGGCGACACCATCAGCGTCTGAGCCGCGAATCCACCGCGGCCAAAGGCCTGCGCGACGAACGACCCGGCGGGAACGTTGTCGAACGAGAAGAATCCCTCGTCATCGGTGCTCGCGCGCGCGGCCACGAACATGCGAAGGTCGCCGTTGTGCAGTTGAAAGAGGATGATATTGGCCCGGCCGACGCCAGGCCCTGACGGATCGATCACGCGTCCCGAGACGCGGCCCATGTCTGACGGCACCATGGCGAACACGACAGGAGGCGTGATTTCGCGAGCGTCAATTGTGACGGGCTGAGCGTCGGCGAGCCGCGCGGTGCCGGGGAAAAACGTCAGCGCGAATCCATAACCGCGATGCTGAGGCCCCGATGGCCCGGCAGCGACACTGGTCGTCGCGAACGGACCTGACAATGCCATCACGAAGAAGCTCCCGAGAGGTACGTCGCGGAGACGAAACTCGCCGAGATCATCGGTGAGAGTATCCGAGAGCGGCAGGAGCCGCGGCTTTCCGGACCCGACGATGCTCTGGGCGACGACTACGGTCACGTCGGGCGCGGGATCGCCGAACTCGTCGACGACACGGCCGGCCAGTATTTTGGTCGGTGGCGACGCACTGGCGGCGCCGGCCTTGGCCGCCGACAAGGACACGAGCTCGATGTCGATAGCGCGTCCGAGTACGGCCGTCTCGGTCCGTTTCTCGTTGGTGGACCAGACGACCTCGTATGTGCCGGCCTGCAACGTATGAAAGCGAAACACCCCGCGATCGTCGGTCATGACGTGAGCCACGGTGTCGTTTGCCTGACGCAGCGCCACCGGAGCACCGACGAGGACGACACCTGCGCTGTCGAGCACCCGGCCCGTGATGACGCCAGCCGGCGTCATGAGCACCTTGACGTCGAGCTGACCGGCGGGCTCGGCGACAGTGACCACCGAAGGTGCGACCGCAACGAACCCGGCTTTGCTCGTGGCGAGCGTGTACGTGCCCTTCGCCAGGCCCTCGAGATGAAATCTGCCGTCCGGATCGGTATCGCCCGTGAGCGTCGTCGGCCCCGAGGCCACGATGTGCGCGCGACGAACGGGATGATCGCCGCTCGTCACGACCTGTCCATTCAATGCGGCGCCGGTGGGCCTCGTCGAGGGAACCTGGAAGCCGGCCAATCGCAAGAAGAACCCGCTGGCAGCGATCGCGATCGCCGCGATGACGATTCGGGCCGATTCGCCCCTGAGCGGAGTCATCGAGTCCTGGCCGTTAGGTGCCTACCTCACCCTAGAACTTCGTTGGATGATCGCACGGCAACGGTCCGGCAGACCTGGGATAAAGTGAATCGTCAATTTGGGCCGCTAGCTCAGTGGTAGAGCACCTGGCTTTTAACCAGAGGGTCGATGGTTCGATCCCATCGCGGCCCACCAGCCTTCGCTAAGCGCTACGGCTATGCAGGCCAGGCGAGCGTCCGCCGGAAGGCGGACTCACACCTCGACGCCCTCGAGTACGCTTGCCGCCCAACGCGCTGGCGTCAGTCTTTCTGCCACCCGTCTGTAGTGCGCTTCCATGTCTTGTCGGGATCGTAACGATCGATCTTCTTGGCGAGCGCGACGGAGTCCGGCCCCAGATCCTTCTGGTACACGATGCCTTCGTTGCTGACGATGAACGTCTGCACGCCGGTGACGCCGTATTCGGCCGGCGTTGCGAGCAGCGCGAATCCGCCGATCATGATGCCCTCGATCAAGTAGTCCATCTGACCCAGGTGCGCCGACGGGCCCTGGCCCTTCAGGACGTGAAAGTAGTAGCCGTGGTACGCCGACGCCGTGTCGACGCTGTAGCCTTCCTCGATCGCCTTGGCCACCGTCTCGCTGATCGGGCCGGCCGACGTGCCGTCGGCGCTCTTCCAGTAGAGGCCGTCTTGCTTCCCCGGCGTGCTGATGATGCGCTGGGCGTACTGCCGCACGCCGGAGTCGTCATGGGTGTCGAGGGCGTAGTCTTTCTGCGCTTCGACGAACCCGTGGCAGATTTCGATCGCGTCGAGCTCATTGGCGCCGACGCGGCGGAACAGAATCTCGTCGCGGCCGGCCTTCGCGTCGACGTACCACTTGCCGCCGATCCGAACGAGCGGCATCGGCAGCGGCCACGCATCAGGTCCCACCTGGAGCGTGGCCCGACTCGGATTCGATGGACTCACCGTCACTTTGTGCGCCTCGTGGGCCAGCGCGGCAAACGCCAGACTGTAGTTCTTATCGCGGACAGGATCCTCCGTACTTACGAGGTCTCGGCCGTCGGGACCGAGAATCGCGACGAGCATCGCTTCGTCGAAGCTGGACGCAGCCTCGATGAGCGCGTCGGCCGCGGCCTGGGCCGTGGCGAATCCCTTCGCGCCTGCCGGAGGCTTGGCGGCGGGCGTCGCTGTGGCCGTTTGTGCCGTCGGCGGCTTGGGCGCCGTCTGCGCGCGCACGATCACGATCAAGATCGACGCGCCGAAGAGGACCGTCACAATTGCCGCCACTGTGCTTCGTCGGACCCGGCTTGACGATCCCGCGGGCGTTCGATTGGCTCGTTCTGTCGTCATCACCGCCTCCCTCGTCCACCACCACCGCGCGACCGAGAGGCGCCCACACTCGAGGATCCTCGCTGGCTGGAACTCCGCGCGGCACCGGCCGTGGCACGACTGCTCGAGGCGCCGCCGAAGGCGTTGCCGCTTCGGTTCGAGGAACTCGGGATGCTGCGGCTGCCGACGCGGTCAGTCGCGCCGGCGCTTCCGCCACTCCGGTTCCCACCCGGATTGCTCGCGCCTGACGCCGCGCCCGTACGATTCGCGCCCGCGCTCCCGGTCCGGTTTGCGCTGCTCGGCTGCGGCCGAGCCGACTGCGTCTGACGGGCCGCGTTTTGTCGCGTCGCCACCGAGTCACCGCGCGTCGTGCCGCCGTACCGGTTCGCGGTGTTGCGGTCGCCGTACGGCGCGCCGCCGCGATGCTGCGGGTTGTGATTCCAGTTGCCGTTTGCGCCGCCGTACCGGTTGCCGCCGTTGAAGTTGTTGTAGTGGTTCACATACCGATTGTTCACGTTGACGTGCACGCTGCCGTAGCCCCAGCGCGGGCCGTAGCCCCAGCCTCCGCTGCCCCAGAACGCGCCCATCGCGATGCCGACGCCAAACCCAATCGCGACCCCTGCCGCGTAGTAGCCCGGCGGCGGATAGTAGATCGGCGGATACGGATAGATCGGCGGGCCGTAGACGACGACGGGATTGTAGGCCGGCACGTAGATCACTTGCGGATTGGCCTGCTGGATCACGATCACTTGTTTCGACTCGACGACCTGCGTGGTGACTTTCTGCTGCTCGGTCGTCTTCAGGTTTCCCGCATCTGACGCTTTCGTCCGCATGCGCTGCACGGCGTCCATCACATCGCTCTGCTGCGCCAGGAAGGCGTTGCCGAGATCGGTGGTCCACTTGATGTCATCGCCCAACCGCTTGATGACGTCTGGCAGCGCGGCGATGCCCTGTACGCTGGGGTCCCAATCTTGTTTTTCGACGGCGGCGGCGAGAGCCTCGCCCTTCAACGTGGGATTCTTGGCCAACCACTGTTGCAGCTGGATGATTTCCAACGGGTACGTCGACGCGGCGAGCACCTGCGCCAGCAGCGGGTCGGGATAGAGAGCGATCGGGGCGACCAGCGAGTCGAGCTGGTCATTGGGAATTTTCTGCGCTGGCTGTTGCGTCGCGGCCGCGGCGGGTGTCTGCGCTTGCGCCCTCGCGGGAGTCCCCGCCCTGAGCGTCACACTCGACGGCACCATCATCGCAGCGCAGAACGACGCCGTGAGGCGGTTCCACGTACCGTGGCTCCCATGCATGTGCTAACTCTCCTGGACCGAGCACGCGTGACCGCCGGCTTGGGGAGCGCGGGTTCGATCTCTGAGTATGCGCGTGCTTGCCGCGGGTGACAAGGGAGAGGCAGAACCTGCCCCGCGTCGTGACGTGTCGTGCTCAGTCGGAGTCTGGGTCCTCCCGGTCTCGGCCCGCGGACGGGATCGCGTTGAGCGCTGACGCGACGATCCGCGCCGCCGGATTGGCGCCCGCCTCCACCAGTCTCTCCATCTTCAGCGAGTAGAGATTCTGTTCCTCGATCCTGGTGGTGTTGTTCAGCACGACCTCGAGGTCGTCGTAGATCGACAGCGTCCGGCCCGATAACGCGTCCGCACGGCCCGAGGCAAGCTCCAGGACCAGGCGCGCCGGACGTTCCGGAGGAACGTCGATGTGCTGATCGAAGATCTGCCGGAACCATGGCAGCCACGTCTGGCCCTCGCTCGAGTCCAGCGAATATTCGGTCATCTTCGTCCGCACGGTACCGGGTGAGATCGCAAACACCGCCACGCCGTACTCCCTCGTCTCGAGCGCGAGGCATTCGGTGAGGCGGACCAGCGCGGTCTTGCTCGTCGTGTAACTCGTGTAGTACGGCGTGCTCACCGCGCCGGCGCCGCTCGTGATGTTCACGATCCGTCCTCGTCGTCGTTCCACCATGCCCGGCAGCACGCGCTGACTGCATACCAGCGGCCCGCGCACGTTCACTTCCATCGTGCGCCACCATTCATCGGCATCGATCTTCCACACGGGCCCGAATGGTTTGATGGCGCCGGCGTTATTGACCAGCAGATCGACCGGCCCGAACGCGCGTTCGACCGCCTGCATCGCGCGGCTCACGGCGTCGGGCACAGTGACGTCGGCGGCCACGGCTTCCGCCCGCCCGCCGGCGCGGCGAATCGTCGCCACCGTCTCGGCCAGTTCACCGTCGGAACGGGCGAGCACCGCCACCGCGGCGCCGGCAGCGCCGAGCGTCTGCGCGATCGCGCGTCCAATACCTCGGCCGCCACCGGTGACGACAGCAACCTGGCCTTCGAGCGAAATGGGGCGCACGGGTGACTCCTTTGGGATCGTTGCTCTATGATTGATCCACTCACCGAGGTGGTGGAGTCCACCCTGAAACCGCCGCATCAAGCCGACGGCCAATGACTCCTGCGGACGGCATCCGTAGGGGTGTCTTGTGAACACGTGGATCGCGGTGGCACTTGGTGGCGCGCTCGGCTCGCTCGCGCGTCACACGATGAACTGGTTCGTCTCTCAAAAGCTCACGCACGCGGTGCCGGTCGCGACCGGCACAGTCAATCTCGTTGGATGCCTGATGGCCGGCATCATCACCGGGCTCATCGTCAGCGGACAGATTCGGATGAGCCTGACGATGCGGACGTTCGTGTTCGTCGGCATCCTCGGGGGATTCACGACGTTCTCCGCATTCGGGCTCGATACGTTCACGATGATCCACGAGGGCCGGCCGATCGCGGCATTCGCGAACGTCGTCGTGCAGTGCGCCGGCGGGATCGCGGGCGTGGCGTTCGGGTATGCGCTGGGCCGGTCCTAACGTCGAACTTCCAACTTCGAACTTCTCACGTGATCGAAGCACTTCCCTGCCAGCTCGAGGCCGGCCTGGAAAATGTCCGGCCGCTGCCCGATGCCGAGCCGCAGGTGATGCTCGTAGCCGAATGCTGATCCGGGCGCGAGCATGACGCTGTAGTCGGTGGCGAGCTTGTCGGCCAGCTCGAGTGAGAGCATCGGCAGGTCGTACTTGAAGAGCGCGAGCAGGCCACCGCGCGGCGGCGTCCAGCTGACCATGCCGGCCCGATCCTTCATCCACTGGCTCGCCGCGGCGAGGTTCGCCGTGATGATCCGGCGATTGCGATCGACGATGCGGTCGCGGTGCGTCATGGCGAGCTGCGCGAGCGCGTCGTTGAGCTTGCCCGGGCTGAGCGTGATGTAGTCGCGAAGGCCCCAGCACGCGTTGATCAGATCCGGCGGCCCCGCGATCCAGCCGATGCGCAGGCCCGGCAGCCCAAATGGCTTCGAGAGTGTGCCGACGCTGATGCCGCGCTCGCCCAGGTCGAACATCGGCGGCGCGAACGGCTCGCCGTCGGGCACCGCCAGCCACCGGTACGCCTCGTCGCCGATCACGGTGGCGCCCACGGACTCCGCCATCTCGTAGACGCGCTGCGCGTCGGCCGGCGGCATCATCGCGCCCGTCGGATTGTGCGGCGTGTTGATGATGATGACCCGCGTGCGTGACGTGAGGAGACGCTCGAGCGCGTTCAGATCGTAGCGGTAGCCGGTCTCGGGCCCGACGTGCCACAACGACACGTCGCAGCCGATCGCGCGCGGCACGCTGTAGAGCTGCTGATACGCCGGATACGGCGCGATGACGTGATCGCCCTTGTCGAGCAGCACATTGAACAACAGAAAGTTCGCTTCGATCGCGCCGGTCGTGACCAGGATGTGATCGGCATCGCCGCGCGCGTACGTCGCGGCCAGCTGGGACCGCAGCGCCTCGGTACCGCGCGCCTCACTGTAGCCAAGCGGCAGCGCCGTCAACCGATCGAGCGTCGCCGCGCGCTCGGCCACCGGCTCGAAGTCGAGCAGGTCGTTCATCGAGAGCGGCAGGATGCCGCTCTCCGCGATGTCGTACCGGACGTGCGTCTCGTGACGCGTCATCCAGCGCTCAAGGAGGAAGGGTTCGAGCTTCACCTCGCGAATGTTATCAGCGCCCAGCGCACAACGTCCGGCGCAAAAGCGACCAACACCGCCAGGGCAAACGCCACCGCGGCCAGCACCGCGCCGACGACCGCCCGGCCTCGAACACGCCGGTTCCGCACCGCCACCAGCGTCAACCCCACGACGACGCCCCCGAGCAGCGTGGGCACGCCGATCGCACGCAATGGCGGGACGACGTAGATCGTGATCGCCGCCATCGCGAGAAGCCCGAACCCGCCAACGCCGTCGACCGGAATCCTGCTGCTGTCAATGTCGCCTTTGGACATGGGTGGTCTCCCGGCTACTTCACATCTCCCGACGTTCCCGACGTCGTGAGCCTCTGCTGCATGAGCGCGGCCGATCCCATCAACCCGCCCATACCCATGGACTCGACCGCCGAGCTCGGCACGAGCATCAGGGCGCCCTTTTCCTTGAGCCCTTCGTAGAGCATATTCATCGCTCGGAGATGAAGCGCCGTCGGGTTATCGCGATACTGTTCAGCCGCTTTCGCAAAGCTCGACGCGATCTCCATTTCGGCCTGGCCGAGAATCACGCGCGCTTGTTTCTCGCGCGTGGCCTGCGCTTCGCGCGACATCGCGTCCTGGAGCGACGCGGGAATGACGATGTCCCGCATCTCGACGGATTGGACGGTGACGCCCCACGGGTTGGAGCGGCCGTCGATGAGCTTCTGCAGCTCCTCTTCGATGCGCTCGCGGCCCCGCAAGAGGTCCCCGAGCGACGTGCGGCCGATGATGTCGCGCAGCGCAGTCTGCGCCGCCCAACTCACCGTGTTGTAGTAGCTCTGCACCTCGAGCGCAGCCTTTTCCGGGTCGTGGACCATCCAGAAGAGGACCGCGTCGACGTTGACCGGCACGGTATCCGCCGTGAGCGTCTGTTCCGCGGCAAACCCCGTCGTCATCACGCGCTGATCGATGTAGACCTGCACGGTGTCGACGAGCGGCACGATCCAGAACAAGCCCGGCCCTCGCATGCCGACGTACTTGCCGAGCCGCAACACGATCGCGCGCTCCCATTGGCGCGACACCTTCGGCGACTGCGCGGCGAGCAGACCGATCGCCGCCCCGGCGACGATCCAGAACGGATTGCCGGTCGCGATCGTCACGAGCCCGCCCAGCACGATCGGCACCACGAGCACGATCACCGAAACGATGTTGCCTCGCATGTCCCCTCCTGAGGTCTGATCCTCACGCCTCGCGCCGGTCTGGCGATTCACGGCTTCTCGCTCGGGTTGTACGCTTCAACGACCGCGAGCACGTCGGTGATCGAAAAGCCGCGCGAGGCGGCCTCATCGATCGCCCGACGAACGATTGCTTTGAGCTCATTTTCCCGGCCGCGCTTCGAGCCGAGCGCCGGCTGCGCGGTGGCGACGAACGTGCCGACGCCGCGCCGCGTCTCCAGGACGCCCGCGCGCTCGAGGTCGGCGTAGACGCGCGCGACTGTGTTCGCGTTCACTTTCAGCTCGACGGCCAGCTGCCGGACGGTCGGCAGCTGCGCGCCCGTCGGCAGCCGCCCGGTCCCAATCGCCCCGCGAATGCCCTGTTCAAGCTGGGCATACAGCGGTGTCGGGTGCCGGTGGTCGACGGTGAGCAGGCCGCCCATGTCGTGTCTATTGTACTAGCACAATAGAACAAGTCAAGCCGCCGAACTTCGCTGGAGGTCCGGGAGACCTTGCCAGACGTGCCGCGGACTCCGCTGAAAGTCCGGGGCACTTCGCTTGAGGTCCCGGAGACCTCGCCGGAGGTGCCGGGGGCTTCGCCTGACAGTCGGGATACTTTCGCTTGAGGTCCCGGACGCATCAGAAGTCCGGCGACTCTGAACGAGGGACTTCTCAGTTCAGCCGGACTTCTCAGTTCAGCCGGACTTCTCAGTTCAGCCGGACCTCTCAGTTCACCCCGGACTTCTCAGTTCGCCGGACCTCCCAGTTCACTCGTCCTTACGCCAACAGCGCCTTGACGATGTCTTGCCACTCGTCGTCGAGCGTCCCGCTCGCGACGGGCCGGCCGGCGCGCCGGTACCAGTAGCTCGCGTTGCCGAGGTCACCTTCTTTGCGATGGAGATACGCGTGGACCCACGCGCCGGAGGCATCGTCGACGTCCTGCGCGACGCGGTGCGCTTCGTCCCAGTCGCCGCGGGCGTCGTGCCAGAGTGCGAGGAGGGCCGGCGCGACCGCGGGCGGTGTGCCCCCCTTCAGCGACGCGGCGAATTCCCCGAGCGTCACGTCAGCAGCTTCCTGACGAGATCGATCTCCTCATCCGTCACCGTGTGCCCCATCCCGGGATAGATCCGCTCGTCGACGACGCCGCCGAGCGCGCGAAAGACGTTCGTCGATTCGTGCACCCGCTCGAGAGGAATGTGCGCGTCTACGTCGCTGCACGCGAGCAGCACGGGTGTGCCATCGAGCGACCCGGCGTAGTCGCGCGGCGTGCCCGGCGGGCCGATCACTCCCCCGCTCAGCCCGACAACGGTCGCGTAGCGACGGGCGTGTCGAGCGGCGAATTCGAGCGTGAGGCAGGCGCCTTGCGAGAAGCCGAGCAGAGCAACGCGCGTTGACGGGACGCCTTCGCCCTCGAGAGCCGCCACGAGCCCGGCGAGCACGCTCAACCCCGACGAAAGCCCTGGCTGGTTCTCCGCCATCGGCGCGAGGAACGAGAGCGGGTACCACGTGTTGCCGGCGGCCTGCGGCGCGAGGTACGCGACGTCATCGAGACCGATCGTGCTCCAGAGGTCGATCATTCCGGCGGCGGTGCCGCCGCGGCCGTGCACGAGAATCGCGGTGAGCCGCGCGCGTGTGGGTTCGGGGCCGGATCGCCTCACCAGTTGCCCCGCATGCGGGTCGGAGACCGAAGCCATCTAGTGGGTCGCCGGCTGGATCGCGGCGTCCTCGGACGCTTCGAGATCCTGCTCGAGGAAGTAGTTCAGGAACGTGCGGATGACCGCGATCGCGCCCAACTGGCCGATGTCCAACCAGGACGGGGAGATGACGCTGCGGATGATATCGGCGGCCAGCTCGAACTCGAGCCCGAGCAGCAGCCAGACGCCGTAGCGACGCCACACTTTCTTGCGCGCGCCGTGCGTCGCCCGCGCGCCAAACCCCACGCCGAGCAAGCCGATGAACGCCTCGATCGATCCCGCGGTGATGATGAGGACCGCCGCGGACTCCACGCCAAGCGCAACCTGCGACGACACGCGGTGCATCAGCTCTTCCATACGCTCCCCTCAGCCTCACAGGATGACGCCGGGAGTAGTTTTACGTTTTGCGTAAAACTACTCCCGGCGTCATCGTTCCCTCACGATGCACCGGAATCCGACGTGACACGTCGACGTGTCCACCGGCTCTGGAAATCGCGCGGCCGGACGATACCGCCGGCAGTAGTTGGGCGCGCACAGGTGCGATCCGCCCTTCAGCACCTTGCGCGGAATCTTGATGTCGGGCTGGCCGGGGTCGTAGCTCGCGTCCTCCCGAGGACCACGCGGATTGCGCGGGATGCAGCACGCTTTCTCCGGCTCGCCCTCGTGGGCGGGGACGTACCAGTCGGTCGTCCACTCCCAGGTGTTGCCGATCATGTCGTAGACGCCGTAGCCGTTCGGCGGAAACGCGGCGACCGGCGACGTGCCCTCGAAGCCATCGGCGACGAGGTTCTGCCACGGAAACTCACCCTGCCACGTGTTGGCGAGATCACGATCCCCCGGCCGGAACTCCTCGCCCCACGCGTACTCCGCGCCCTCGAGGCCACCGCGCGCGGCGAGCTCCCACTCGGCCTCCGTAGGCAGCGCCTTCCCGTCCCACGCGGCGAAGGCCTCGGCGTCGCTGAAGGTCACGTGCACGACGGGATGATCGTCGAGCCCGACGATCGACGTGTCGCGTCCGCGCGGATGGCGCCACTGCGCCCCGCGGCGGAACTGCCACCAGTTCGCGATGTTGTTCAGATCGACCGGCCCCGGCGGCTTGACGAACACGAGCGATCCGGCGAACAGCATGTGCGGCTGCGCGCCGGGATAGTCCTTGGGGTCGGGCGGAATCTCCGCGAACGTGACGTGCTTCGCTGACACGACGAACTTCCTGAAGCGCGCGTTCGTCACCGGATACTTGTCGATCCAGAAGCCGTCCACCGTCACGCGATGGCTCGGGCGCTCTTCGACGTAGTGCGACTCCGATCCCATGCGGAACGTCCCGCCCGGGATCCAGATCATGTCCGGAAACGGCGGCGCATTCATCGCTAGTAGTGCAGGTAGACGGCCACCAGGCCGAAGATGCCGATGACCGAGAGGATCACCGAGACCGTGGCCGCAACGGAAATCGGGATGGGGAGGCCGTACTCGCGACGCATCGCGCGCAGGCTCTTCTCGTGCTGAATCGTCGCGAGCGTGAGCGCGATCACGCCGAGCGCCATCATGCCCATGCCGAACTCGCGCGGCGTGATGCCACTCGATGGCGGCACGTTGGCGTTCTCGCGCAACAACTGCAGCGCCTTGTAGATCGTGAACCCGAAGGAAATCATCGACGCGGACGTGCGCACCCAGGCCATCAGCGTCCGCTCGTACGCGAGCCGCGTGCGATCGAGCGCCAGCTTCGTGGCGGCCGGCAGGTCAGCAGGACTCGTCACACCGTCCCTCCAGGTACGGTCACGCCGGCGTGCCCGATCCACTTCAAGTACGGCACGGCGACGATCATCCCGACGAGCGCGAGCATCAGCACGGCCGGCACGACGAGCGGCTGATCGGGAAAGTTGACCGCGGCAATCGCGATCGGCACACCGGGATGACGCGAGGCCGTCGACAGCGCTAGCGCCGCACGGTCACCTTCAATTCGGCCGCCCAGGAGATGCCCCACGGCGAGCGCCGCGGCGGCGAAGACCGCCATCGCCAGCAGGGTGCGGTTCCCCACCAACGCCCACATGCCCGGACCTTCCTTCGCCAGGATGGCGACGACGCCAAGGCCCAGCAGCACCGTTGCGACAATCCCGATGGGCTTCGCGAACCGATCGGCCAACGCCGGCGCGAACCGCCGGAGCAACATCCCCGCGGCGAGCGGCAGGAGGACCGTGATGCTCACCGTCCGGGCAATCCGGAGCGGCGAGATCTCGAGCGGCAAAGCGAAGACGAGCTCGAAGACGTCGAGCGCGAGCGGCACGAACAGAATTGACAGCACACTGGCGGCGACGAGCAGGCCGATCACGTACTGCCGCTCGCCGCCGGCGCCCATCGCCTTCGTGGGCAGGAATGGCGGCACAGGCGAGACGGAGGACGCGACGAGCGCGATCTTCACGGCCGGATGCAGATCGAACGTCCTGGCGACGATCGACGCCAGAATGGGCGCGACGATGAACATTGAGAGCATCGATCGTATGAGCGCGCCGCGATCGCGGAGGAGCGTTGTCGCGTCCGACCAGGTGGCCCGGCAGCCGACCGCGACACCTGTCAGGACGATGCCGCCAAACAGGGCGGCCATCACCAGCGCGCGAGCTGACATGAGCTCCCCAGAATAGGCCGAAATGCGGCAGAAGTGTTACAGTAACCGCGCCCAAACGCACGTCTACACCGGTCGTCCCCGGGGATCTGGGAGGAAGTATGAGGAAGTCGCTCGCCCTCTTCGCTAGCGTGATTTTCGTCGCTGCCGTCGCACTGCCGCGCGCGCAGGCGCCCGTCAACGTCAACGACATCGTCGAGCTCGAACTGCTGACCCACACCGAGGTCTACGACAAGATTCACAACCAGGGCTTCACGTCTGTGCTCATCGTGACCGGCGGCACCGAGGAGCGCGGCCCGCACGACGTGCTGGGCGGCCACACGATCATGTCGCGGCATCGCTCGGCGGCGATTGCCAAGCGGCTGGGTAAGACGCTCGTCGCCCCGATCCTCCCGATCGCCGTGCAGGCGACCGGCTTGCGCGAGGGCACGAACCAGCCGGGCGGCGTGCAGATGTCCGCCGACGTCTTCAAGGGCGTGCAGCTCGCGATGATCGACAGCATGTACATGAACGGCTTCAAGGACATCTTCTGCATGGGCGACCACGGTGGCGGCCAGGCGCAGATCCAGCAGGCTGTCGAGGAATCCGACGCGAAGTACAAGGACAAAGGCGTGCGCGTGTACTACGTGCCGGACTTCTACCAGAAGACGCACGACGACGTGGACATGTACATGTACGAGCACAAGCTGCCGATCGCCGGCCACGGCGCGATGATGGAAACGTCCGAGATGCTCTACTGGGAGCCGATGACCGGCATGTACGTGCGACCGATCTACAAGACGGTGCCGTTCCAGCCGACCAACACCGATCCGGAAGCGTGGAAAGCGAACCGTGATCGGCAGGCGGCGGCGCGCGCGGCCGGCGGCGGCGCGGCGGCAGCTGGCGGTGGTGGTGGCGCGGCGGCCGGCGGTGGCGGACGCCGCGGTGGCGGCGCTGGCGGTGGTGGTGGCGCGGCGGCTGGAGGTGGTGGCGGCAACCGTGCCGGCGGCGCGGCCGCCGATCCGAACGCGCCTCCGCGCGTCGACAACGGCTTGACCGGCGATCCTCATCCCTCGACAAAGGAAATTGGCAAGGATGTCGCCGAGATCGGCATCCGCAACACGGTCGCGCAGATCAAAGCGCTCATGGCCGAGCGTCGCGGCGCGTCGTAGACGAAATGACGCCGGGAGTAGTTTTACGCAAAACGTAAAACTACTCCCGGCGTCGATCTTTCTTTCAGTCGAAATCCGTCTTACCTGCGTCGTCTCGCCAGCAAGCTCCCGCCCATCAACCCGAGCCCGAGCAGCGTGAGTGTGACCGGTTCGGGTACGGCGGCGATCGTCACTCGCAGCACCATGTCGTCGTAGTCATCGTCGGGCCCGCCGCCGTTGACCCCACCGCCCGAGTCGTCGAGGAAGATCCAGAGCCGATCGCAGGTCGTCCCGCCAGCTCCAGGTGCGCCGCTGAATGGATTGCACGACACGAAGAAGTTCGGCGCGTTCAGGGCGTGTCCAGAGTTGTCGAGATTGCTGCCGTCGAACAACTGGGTCCCCGGGCCGTTGATGTCGAAGTGAAACGCCAACAGGGCAAGCGCAAGGAGCGGACCAGAGAACGTGCCCAAGGGCGAGCCGATATTCGGCGAGATGTGCAGACCCGGCAAGTGGTCGAAGAGCAGCGTATTGCCAAGTCTGAACTGGTTGTCGAAATCCGCTTCGCCGCCGAAGAAGTCGATCGAGATGGTTGCGGGCAGCACCGTGGTGACGTTGACTTGCGATCCGTAGAAGCCGCCGATCGATCCCGAGAAGATCGGGCCGATGAAATCGTTGATGCCGGCGCCGGCAGGGATCGACCCGGCCGTGCCTCCGGAGAGCGTAATCGAGCCCGCATACCCCAGCGACGGGACCGCGAGCACAAACAACGCTGGTGCCAACCAGCGAGGCATCCGCATACATCCCCCTCGACAAAACGGCCGTCCAGCCACGAACTAAACCGACAGCCAGTTGTCTGGGGAACGGCGGAACGTACGCAAGCGGTTTGCCACACTTTTGTGGCCGGGAATCTTCGCATGCCGCTCTATAGTCTGCCGTGGGGATGACTACTAGTCTGCCTGTTGCCGGAAATCGGGTCTTCCTGGCGCTTGCGATCGCTGCCGCGATAGGTGCTCAAAATACGCCCACTGCACCGTGGGTGCCCGACCTGGGCGATGGCAGGTTCCGGAATCCGGTCATTTTCGCCGATTATTCCGACCCCGACGTCGCGCGGATGGGCGACGACTACTACCTGGTCGCCTCGAGCTTCAACGTCACGCCTGCATTGCCGATCCTGCACTCGCTCGACCTCGTGAACTGGACGATCGTCGGGCACGCCGCCGAGCGGCTGCCCTCCCCTCGCTACGACACGCCGCAGCACGGACAAGGCGTCTGGGCGCCGAGTCTCCGCGTGCACGGCGGACGGTTCTGGATCTATTTCGGCGATCCCGATCTCGGTATCTTCATGACGAGCGCTGCCGATCCGCGTGGTCCGTGGGATCCGCTCACGCTGGTCCAGAGTGCGAGCGGATGGATCGATCCGTGCCCGCTGTGGGACGACGACGGATCCGTGTACCTCGTGCACGCGTGGGCGAAGAGCCGCGCCGGGTTCAACAGCGTGCTCACGCTCCGTCGTCTCACCGCGGACGGCCGTCATCTCGCCGACGACACTGCGGTCACGGTCTTCGACGGTACGACGTCACAACCGACGATCGAAGGCCCCAAGTTCTACAAGCGCAACGGCAACTACTACATCTTCGCGCCGGCGGGCGGCGTCACGAACGGCTGGCAGACCGTGCTGCGATCGAAATCCGTGCGCGGACCCTACGAAGAGCGGATCGTGCTGAAGCAAGGGCGCACTTCGGTGAACGGACCGCATCAGGGCGGTTGGATCGACACGCCCAGCGGCGAGTCGTGGTTCGTGCACTTTCAGGATCGCGGCCCGTACGGGCGTGTCGTGCACCTGCAACCAGTGGCCTGGCGCGACGACTGGCCGGTGATCGGCGCCGATCCGGATGGCGACGGCGTGGGCGAGCCAGTGGCGGTCACTCGCAAGCCGTCGTCGAGGATCGCCGCGACGCACGTGGAGCCGCAAACGAGCGACGAGTTCGACAGCGTTCGTCTCGGGTTGCAGTGGCAGTGGGAAGCGAACGAAGGCGCCGGATGGAGATCGCTCGTCGCGCGTCAGGGGTTCCTGCGGCTGTTCGCGCAATCGCTTCCTGCCGGCGCGAACCTCTGGAGCGCGCCGCACTTGCTCATGCAGAAGCTTCCGGCCGAGTCGTTCGAGGCGACGGCGGCGGTCCGATTGAACGCGGTCACGCCGGGCGACGCCATCGCGCTGGTGGCGATGGGGCTCGACTACGCACTGGTCCGGCTCGTTCGTTCATCAGACGGCTGGCGGGTCGAGCACGTCGTGTGCACGGGCGCCGCGGACGGCGCGACCGAAATCGTCGCGGCCGCCTCCGCCGGCGATCGAGACGTGCAATTTCGATTGGCGGTGTCCGCCGGCGCGGTGCAGTTCAGCTACAGCCTCGACGCCGGCGCGACGTTCCGGCTAATCGGCGAGCGCACGGCGCTTCGCGAGGGCCGATGGATGGGCGCCAAATTTGGATTGGTCGCGACGCGGCCCGCCGGGTCGTCGTCAAGCGCGTTCGCGGACGTGGATTGGGTGCACGTGAAATAAGCCGGGATCAGCTCTTGATGTCGAGCGTCACCGCGAACTGCGCTGACGGCGCGCTGTTCGCTTCCCACGAGCGCACCTTCTTGAGGGCGAGTCGCGTTCGTCCTTCTTTCTTGCCGTGGAGCCGCCACACGACGGTGCCGCCGCTGCCGACTCCCGGCCCTCCCGGACTGTAGTCATGGCCGTCGAGCGCGAGCACGGTCTCGTCCAGAGAATCCGCCGACCAGCGGTAGCCGGTCGACGGATTTTCCGGAAGCGTGATGACGATGGGATCTCCGGGGTGAACGGCGAACGTGCCGCCGTTTTCCGCCTCGGTCAAGGTGAGCTCAGCCACGGTCTCTCAATTAGAGCGTGACGCCGTACGACTCGTCAAAGAACCCCGCGGCGATATACGCCGGCGAGACGTAGCCGAAGCCCTGGTCGCCCCAGCCGGTGCCCCAGCTGTTGCGCACGATGAACCGGCCCTGCGACGTGTAGCCGATCACCGCGATGGCGTGTCCGCCGCGCACAGTGTTCGGCATGAACGTGTCGATGTTGCCGCCAGTCGACGCCGCGTTGTCCCAGGTCGCATCGACCGAGAGCGCCGCGAGGATCGGGCCGTTCGACGCGAGCCACGCCTTCCACTGGTTGAGATCGCGCTGAAGGTTGAAGTACGACGCGATCTTGCGCTGCGCCGCCGCCGCGTAGAGCGCATTCTCGTTGCCCGTGAACATCTTCGTCGTGATGTGAAACGGCAGCAGGCTCATCTCGACCGCGCCGTACTTGCGGACGATGTCCATCGCGGACTTGAGCGAGGTGCCGGCTTCTTCGACGAACGTCTCGGGCCGATCCGTGTACTCGTCGGTCTCCTTCGAGCCCATCCACACGAAGCGCGGAGAGAGCTGGACGTTCTTCGCGAGCTTTCCATTTTTCACCATGTGGTAGCGGACGACGCCTTCCGCGGTGGCCCAGCCGACGCACGATCCGGTATCTTCCTGATCGTCGATCGCCCACCAGGCCGCGCGAAGGTCCACGGACGACGGCGGCGCCGCGACGGCGCCGAGCGCCCCGCTCGCGACGGCGTCGCGGAAGCGCCAGTCTTTCTCCGTGCCTTTCGACGGGATGATGTTGCAGATCCGCCGGCCCGGCGGCACCTTGCTGCTCGTGCCGCGTCCAACCTTGCGGCGACCCCGCGCGCTCTTCTTCGCCATATGGTCCTCTCTCTCGTGTCTCTCGTGCGAAACGATCGCCTCCGCTATCGGCGGGCGCGATCACGGACGTGTGCTGTACGTGCGGCAGTCGCTTGGAGTGCGTTCTTCGCCGGCGCAGTCGTCCACCGAGCCGGTCGGGCGTGAGCCCTTCCGAGCGTGCTGTTGGGAAGCCGGACGAGTGTCGTCTTGGACGCGAACGCTGTCAAGACGCAAACGCGCGCGCGATGTCAGTTCGCTGTCGCTTCGTTGATCCTGAGTCCAACACGCGACACGCGGCCGTCGCCGAGATGATCTCTGCTATGTTGGTCTGCCTTCCTAGAGGTCACGCTCATGAAATGGCCCAGCACCTCGCTGTTTCTTGTCGCGAGCATCGCGGCGCTCGGCGCGCAGCAAGCGCTGCCGTCCGCCGACGCCGTGCTCGCCGAGCTCAAGGCCGGCAATGCTCACTTTGTCGCCAAGAAGTACGAACATCCGCATCAGACGGCGGCGCGCCAGCGGGCGCTGGCGGCAAGCCAGAGCCCGCATTGCGCGATCTTGACGTGCGCTGACTCCCGCGTGCCGCCCGAGCTGGTCTTCGACCAGGGACTCGGCGACATCTTCGACGTCCGCGTGGCGGGCAACACCGCCGGAGATGATGCGGTGGCCAGCCTCGAATACGCCGCCGAGCACCTGCACGTGCCGCTGATCGTGGTGATGGGCCACACGCACTGCGGCGCCGTCTCGGCCGCGGTCGAGGGTGGTACGCTCCCGGGGAAGCTGCCGGGGCTCATCTCGGAGCTTCGTCCCGCCGTGGAGCAGTCGGCGCACGAGCCCGGCGATCGTATCGAGAATGCCGTGCGCGACAACGTTGCTCTGGTCGTCAAGCAACTCCTCGCGGCCAGGCCGGTGCTCTCGGAGCTCGTCGCGACGGGCAAGCTGCGCATCGTCGGCGCCGTCTACTCGCTCGAGACGGGCAAAGTGGATTGGCTCTCGAAGTAAGGACAGGAGGCCGCGTGTCACGTCGCGTCATTCTCGAGACTCTCAAGGGCCACGGGGCGATCTTTCTTGGCCGCAAGCGCATCTTCGACGCCCTCCCGTACTCGCTGGAGGTGTCGCGGACGATGTTTGACGACGGGGACGGGAACGAACGTCCGGGCCTCTCGCGGATCGATGGGTCGGTCGGCCTCGGTGGCCAACACGTCGACGCCTCGCTCGTGGGTGAGCCAATCGAACTTCAGCTTGAGGATGGCCGACGTTGGCAATGCTTCTTGCGTGCTGACACCGGAGAACTTGCGAACCGCGGTGGGCTGATCCGGAGCGATGTGGAGTCGGCGTGAGCTAGTCGAAGGCGCTCCCATCGAGTCGCCCACTCTGCAGGTTTCAGGAAATCCGCAGGAAATCATCAGGACTCCGGCCAGGCGTCCGCATCAGACTCCAGCCGCACGTATCCGCGAAGGCACTGCAACCAGGTCGGGGGCGACTCATGACGCACAAGATCCTGATCCCTCGTTTGGCATTGGTCATAGCGGCGGCGCTTGCGGGCAGCGTGCGCTGCGGCGGCCCGAACGCGCCGAGCCCACCCGGCCTCACCATCAGCGGCAACCTGAGCATCGTCGCGATCGGCAAGACGAGTCAACTCACGGCGACGCTGCGCAAGTCGGACGGCTCGAGCCAGAACGTCACCAACGACAGCGAATGGAGCAGCGACAACACCTCGGTTGCGACGATTTCGTCCACCGGCGTCCTGACGGCCGTCGGGTTTGGCACCACGAAGGTGACGGCTCGTTATGGCCTAAAGCAGGCCCTCGGCGGCGTCGACTCCCTGTCCGCCACGAAACAGGCGCAGGTCGTCGAGCCGGCGGTGACTTCCATCTTCCTGACCGGCAACCTGTCGTTCACGGCCGTCGGCCAGACGAGCCAGCTCACGCTCACGGCAATTCTGACCGATGGCTCGACCGCCGACGTCACGAGCGTTGCAACGTGGGTCTTCTCGGACGTGTCAGTCGCGTCGATTCAGCCCAGTGGGCTACTCGCCTCGAGCCGACTCGGAGTGACCTTCCTCACGGCAACCTACAAAACGCGAAGTGTGTTCGCCACGGTTGTGGTCACCCCTCCAGGCACGATTGCCACCTCAGGCCGGGCTCGTCTGCCAGGATCCGGCGAAGGCGAGGGTTTGGGGGTCGCGGGCTTCAGCATCATTGACGCAGGGTCGGGCCAGACCGCGACCACGGACGCCCAAGGGCATTACACGATGGGCGGACTGACCTCCGGCACGCACCTCGCGTTCAGCAGGGATGACTATGAGCCCGCCGAACTCGTGGTGACGAACACCTCCGGAGACGTGGCGGTGCAAAAAGTGGTGCGCATCTCGGCTGGAGACACCGTTCAGTCGATGACGGCGCCGAACGACGTCTCTTACAGCTTGAATCCCAACGGCATCTGCATCAACTGTCGGCTGATTCGCGTGAACATCCCCGCGGCCGGCACGCTCCACCTCAGCCTCTCGTGGAATGTCGCGAACGTCGCGGAGAGTCTCTGGATCAACGGGCAACTCTTCCGCGGCACCAGCCCGGGGCCGCTCACGGTCGACGTGGCGGTTCAGCCAGGTGAGCTCGTTGTGTATGCCGGGATGACCAACCGAGCGGGCGGTTACGTCACCCTGAAGTTGGCCACATCCCTGGCGCTTCCGGATCCGCTACTCCGCTAGCGAACCTGGAACAGCTGCCGGGCATGCCAGAAGATGAGATCAACCGGCTAGTCGCGCACTTCAACGATGCACTGGCGGAGAGTGCGGAGTTCGTCGCGCAGACGCGGCGGCAGAAGCAGGTAATGCACGAACACGCGGTGATCAGTGGATCAAACATCTGGTCCCATCCGCAGCTGCGCGCGAGTTGTAAGCGTTCTGTGACCAAAGGCATCCTAGAGAGGCAGACCTTACAGCCGCGTCATTCCGAACGCGAGAGGCTGCCTCCAAAGCGGTGAGCCCGCCCCGGTGTGAATATCGCATTCACTCTCGGAGGCAGTCATGATGTTCACTATCGTTGGATTGCTGCTGCTCCCGTGTTCCACTAACGAGAATCCCCACGTCTTGGTGCGGGTTGAGAGCTTCGCCGCCGCCGACCAAATCGGGCTGGCGCGTCCGCTACTTGCCGGCGCATTGCGCGTGCTGGATGAAAGTCAGAGCGCCGGACACTCAGTCTCAACCGTGCAGCGCTCAACGGCCGCTCGTTCCCTAGCGCTGCAACCACGGTCAAATGGCCACAAGGTGGCGGCCGGCATTATCGGAGGGGTCGCCGGCTTTTTTCTCGGAGGCTCCTTGGGCGCTCAGATCGAACCCAATTGCAGGTGCGACGACCCAGGACTCAAGGGCTTCCTCATTGGCGCTCCCATCGGAGCCGTCGCCGGTGCAATCTTAGGTTCGAAGTTCTTCTGACGAGAGGCCAACGCCACACTTCGACCTTCTGACTTCTCGATTCAGCGCCGTTATCATTGGTTGTCGTGCGAATGCTGCGTCGTGCTCTCGGCGGCGGCTTCGTAGCCCTGGCCGCAACCCTTGCGGTCGCCCAGGCCCCCCCGCGCCCCGATCTGTCCGGAGTCTGGAGCTTCGTCAAGGACTCAGCCAACACCACGCCTCAATGGGGAGTGCTCGGCGACCGATTCACCATCGAACAAGGCGCAACGTCTCTCACCATGACGCGTGATTTCATGGAGAAACGCGTGGGTGAGGATGCGCATCTGGTCCAACATCGCTTCACGTATCCCTTTAACGAAACCGATACGTCAGAGCCGATGTGCTCAGTCGCAAAAAGCGGCTGGGATGGACCGAGCCTGATTATCCTCACGACGACAGCAACCGCGCCGGGCTGCTACTCAACCGTGAAGCGAACGAAAGTCATTCTGCGGCTCGACGACGATGGACGACTCATTGTTGAACAGACGAGCACCTATCCTCACGGCAGCGCGATGGCCACCCACGTCGGCGGGCGTTTGATTCCCGGGGAGGAACCACAGGTTATCTGGGTCAATCGCTACGAGCGGGTCAAGCGCTGATCTGAGAACTTCGAACTTCTGACTTCTAGATTCACACTTTGAATTGGTACGTCTCCATCTAGACGCGCCAGAGTTGTATCCGTGCTGCTGAAACGGGCCGCGTAACAGCAGGACTAGTAAACGATGGGCGTAACATAGTGGCCTCATGAAGCTGGCATGCTCCTCCGCGGCTGCTCTGATTGCCGTCACGCTGATCGGGTGCAGTGGCTCCTCATCGACGATGAACCAGCCTTCGCCAGTGAGCAGCGCATGCGCGTTTGCGATCTCGCCCTCGGCCACGAGCTTCACGTCAAGCGGCGGTTCGCAGACCGTGCGCGTGTCGGCTACGCCAGCAGGATGCGCCCCGTCATCATGGACGGCGTCGACGACGAACGCAGCGTTGTCCGTTTCGCCGACCTCCGGATCTGGGAACGGCAGCGTGACGGTAACCGCGTCAGCGAACGCAGCGACCACGCCGCAGGCGCTCACGGCGACCATTGCGGGCCAGATGTTCGCGGCAACTGTCGCTGCCGTTGCCTGCACGTACAAGTTCAGCGCGAACGCACCAGATCAGAACGACAATACGTGGGCCGTTCCCTGGGACGGCCGCGAGCGCGGCGTCACGGTCATCGTCACTCCCAATGACGGATCCTGCGCACCGTGGAAGACATCTTCGAACGCAAGCTGGCTCACCGCGTCGCCGGCCTCCGGAACAACCAGCACGACCGTCCGCATCGACGACTCTGCGAACGACTCCGCAAGCGCGCGCACCGGCACCGTTTCCTTTCTGCGGCCCGAGTGCAGTGGAGCCGACTGTGGCTTGACGGTCGCGCTCAATCAGTCGGGCCGTCCGAGTTTCACGCTGCGCGTCACCCTCATGCAGGGAGAGCAGATCAGCGGGCCTTATCAGGGCATCGTGACCGGTCCGAACGACTTTTCGTGTTCACTCAGCGGCGCGCCCGTGTCCTGTCCACCCGCGACGTTTCCGGCCGGGTCAACGGTTCCACTGGCCGTGGCGCTTGTCCACGATTGCTGTGACGACCGTCCGATCTTCACGGCGAATACCAAAGGATGCGACAGCTTCGCCGGACCGTCGACCTGCATCGTCAATATGACCGGCAATCGTGACGTCACGATAGGGATCGGTTGCGCGATTTGTTTACCTCTCGGTGAAGTCGGCGACTTGCTCGTGGGGAGATGGCGAGCGCAGATTGGTCGGCGCACGCCGCTCGAGTTCCGTGTCGCAGACCATCCCTTCTGAGCCAGTCCAAAGCCGGCCACGCTAGAATCGCGCTAAGCACATTGACTCCACACCTAAGAGTAGGCGCATGCCAAACACCAGAGATTCTTGGCAATGTCGAGACTGCGCTCGCGTGCATGGAATCTTTTGCGCGCCGACCAGCGTCTGACGAAGTCGACTTGTTGCTTTTCCCAGAATGCTTCCTGCAAGGCTATCTTGTCGAATCGGCGCACATCAGCAAACACGCGCTCGATCTCACCGCGACCTCATTCCAGCAAATACTTGATCGGCTGTCGCCCATTCGCCCGACGCTGGTCTTTGGCGTCATCGAGCAGTGCGGTGCGGCTTACTTCAACACGGCGGTCGTGGTGAGACACGGCAGGCTGGAAGGCTTCTATCGCAAGACCCACCTCGTGCCGGGCGAACGCTTCTTTCAACCTGGACACGCGTATCCGACCTTCAACCTGAACGGCGTCGCCTGCGGTATTAACATCTGCTACGACACGAACTTCCCGGAGGCAGCGAAAGCCGTGGCTGCTCAGGGCGCCCGAGTCTTGCTCGTGCCGTCGCAGAACATGATGAGACTTCAGAATGCTGAGGAGTGGAAGTGCCGCCACAACGCGATCAGGGCCGAACGTGTTCGGGAGACCGGAATGTGGCTCGTGTCAGCCGACGTCACGGGTACACGGGATGTCAGCCGAATTGGCTACGGGCCGACCAGCGTGATGAACCCGAATGCCGACGTGGTCGCACAAGTGCCGATCATGACCGTGGGCATGGTCGTCGCGGAAATCCGGCCGGCGCCTTCAAACTGAGACACTACTGACGATGGACGATGCTTGACAACGCAAGCGGCGGAGTTAGTTACCCATGTCTCCGGAACGGACCCACGTATGTTGGCGTCCCCATCGGGATTCGAACCCGAGTCTCGGCCTTGAAAGGGCCGCGTCCTAGGCCTCTGGACGATGGGGACGCACGAGGCGATCCCACCAACGATATCAGATGACCGGGTGGTCGGAGCGCTGTGTATACTCCCGCCACTCGCCCCGGAGGCCCGCTGATGCGCACCGCCCTGCTCTTCGTCCTCGCCGGCTCGCTCGGCGTCACGCTCCCGAGTGACGCGAAGGGCACACTCAATTACAAAGGCAAGTCGAAGGACTTCGCGATCGCGCTGAAGTACGCGCACTACGTCAAAGGCCCGGACACGATTGATCCGAAGACGACGATCCGCCGCGTCATCCTGTCGTCAACTGACCTCACCGCGAAGATCCAGGCGTGCAAGACAATGGACTGCTCGGATGACGACCTCGCGGAGGGCATCGAGATCGATATCACCGGCGGTCCGCGGCTGCTCTACTGGCTCGTCGTCAACGACGGGCTCATGCAGTACTCCGGCACGCAGCAGCCCGCGGCGCTCGCCACCACCGCCGACACTGCGAACCGGCTCGCGGGCAAGATCACATTCGACGACTCCGCCGCCGGCGGCGCCAAGCTCGACGTTACGTTCGACGCGACGCTGATCAAGACGTTCGACAAAGCACGCTAACGCTCAGCGCGCGCGGACTTCGTAGTTCAGGCTGGACTTCTCAGTTCAGGGTGGACTTCTCAGTTCAGGCTGGACTTCTCAGTTCAGGCTGGACTTCTCAGTTCAGCCTGGACTTCTCAGTTCAGCTTGGCCTTCTCAGTTCAGCCTGGACTTCTCAGTTCAGGCTGGACTTCTCAGTTCAGGCTGGACTTCTCAGTTCAGCCTGGACTTCTCAGTTCAGCCTGGACTTCTCAGTTCAGCCTGGACTTCTCAGTTCAGCCTGGACTTCTCAGTTCAGCCTGGACTTCTCAGTCCGCCCGGACTTCTCTACTCACTTAATGGTCGCCCTCGCGATCTTGCCGTTCCCGCTCTCGGCGAGCCACAGCTCATTCGGCTTGCCGATGACCATGTTCCGCACGGTCTGCCCGCCGCTCGGGATCGCCCAGGTCTGCATCTTCTTCGTCGCCGGATCGAAGCGCACGAGCACGTTCTTGTCGTCGATGCCCGTCTCGCAGTACCAGACGATGTCGTCCGAGGTGACGACAATCGCGTACGGCCGGCTGTTGGCGCCGCCCGGCGAGGCGAATTCCTCGACCTTGCTCGTCTTCGGATCGAGCCGGCCCAGAAAGCCGCGCGCGTAATCGCCGTACCAGACGATGTCGTGCTTGTCGATCGCGATGCGACGCGGCCGCGCGGACGCGTCCGGCAGGAGATACTCCTTGATCCCCATCGTCTTCGGATCGAGCTCGCCGATGCGGTTCGAGTTGAACTGATCGAAGTAGAAGTGTCCGGTCGACGCCCGCACGATGCCGTACGGCCGCGTGTTGGCCGTCGGCGGCTGCTTGAGCACGATCTCGCCGTTCGCCGGATTGAGGCGCCCGACGAAGTTGCCGCCCTGCACCGTGAAGTACAGCATGCCGTCCGTGTCGAAGATCGGCGTGTGCGGATCGCGCGCGCTCGGATCAGGCATCTTGTACTCGGTGATCTTGCCGGTCTTCGGATCGAGCTTGCCGATGAGGCCGGCGGAGTTGCCCGTGTACCAGATGTTGCCGTCCTTGTCCGGCGTGAGGCCGTGCGGACCCGAGTTCGGCGTCGGCAGCGTCCATTCCTTGAACGTGCCGGTCGCCGGATCGAGCCGGCCGATCACGTTGGCGCGCTGGCCCGTGTACCAGACCATGCCGTCGGGCGTATACGCCGGATCGTGCGGGTACGGCGGATTGCTGGGCGTCAGCCACTCGGTGAATTCCACCGTGGCGGCTGCGGGTGAAGCGAGACGCGCGGCCTTGGGGACCGCGGCGGCGAGGATGAGCGTCATCGTCGCGCCGATCGCGAGGCGTCGCGCGAGTGGATGTCTCATGGGCACCCCCAGTCTGTTGTGTACGGATTGTTATACTCCACCCGTGCGTCCGACTGCACTGCTGCCCGTTGCGGTCGCGGCCGTGCTGGCGGCCACGCCGCTCGTGCTCGCCTATCGCGAAGGCCCGCTGCCGGCGATGACCGGCGGATTTGGTGAGGAGACGTGCGCGAAGTGCCATTTCGATCACCCGCTGAACGATCCGGGTGGATCGCTCACAATCAAAGGCGTGCCCGAGACCGTCGAGGCCGGACGCGAGTACGCGATCACGATTGCCGTGACGCACGCCGCGACGAAACGGGCCGGATTCGAGCTGTCAGCGCGGCATGCGGACGGCCCTGACGTTGGCACTCAGGCGGGCACGTTCCGGGCGCCGGATGCGCGCACGCAGATAGTGACGGCTCCCGGCGGCACCATCCAGTACATCCAGCACACCAAGCTCGGTTCTCAGGTCACCGGCCCGAACGAGGGGACCTGGATGATTTATTGGAAGGCGCCATCCCCGTCCGTCGGCCGGATCATTTTTCACGCCGCCGCCAATGCCGCCAACGACGACGAGTCCGCGCTGGGCGATTTCATCTACACGGCTTCCCGGCTCGCCCACTCCCCGGGGCTTCGACCTTCACGGTAGAATCGCCGCCATGCGTCGCATGTTGACGGCCGCGCTCTTCGGCGTGTGCCTGGCTGGTGCGCCGTTGGTTCGAGCCATGCAGGAACCCCAAGGCCTGGGCGGAAACGATCCGCGCTTCACGACCACGACCCGGCCGGTCGTGAGCGGCCGGCAGTACGCCGTCGCGTCGATGAAACCGCAAGCGACGGAAGCCGCCGTGCGGATTCTCGACGCCGGCGGGAACGCGTTCGACGCCGCGGTCGCGGGCCAGGCCGTGCTCGCGCTCGTCGACCCGGCGATGAATGGGTTCGGCAGCGACGCGGAGATTCTGATCTACGACGCGAAGACGAAGCAGGTCGTGTCGATCAACGCCGAGGGCCCGGCTCCGCGCCTCGCAACGATCGCTTGGTACAAAGCAAACCACGGAGGCACGCTGCCCGTCGACGACTCGCTGCTGTCGGCGATTGTGCCTGGCGTCGTTGACGCGTGGTGCACGCTGCTCACGCGCTGGGGCACGATGAGCCTCGCGCAGGTGCTCCAGCCGGCCATCGAGACCGCCGAACAAGGGTTTCCGCTCACGCGCGGCCTCGCCGAGTCGATGAACACCGCCGGCAAGCTGAAGAAGTATCCGACGAGCGTGAAGCTCTATCACCCGCCGGGAGTCACCTGGCGCGAAGGCGACATCTTCAAGAATTCCGACGCGGGCCGGTTGCTGCGCAAGCTCGTCGAGGCCGAGAAGGACGCCGTGGCCAAGGGACGGCCCGCGGGACTGCAGGCCGCGCGCGATCGCTTCTACAAAGGCGACATCGCGCGCACGATGGCCGACTTCTCGGAAGAGCAAGGCGGGCTCTTCCGCTACGACGACTTTGCCGGCTACGCCGTCGAAGTCGAAACGCCCGTCTCCACGAACTATCGCGGCTACGACATCTACAAGAACGCGTCAGCCAGCCAGGGCGCGGCCGAGCTCATCGCGCTCAACCTGCTCGAGGGCTTCGATCTGAAGAAGCTCGGTCTCAACAGCGCGGCGTTCATCCACACCAGCATCGAGGCGCTGAAGCTCGCGATGGCGGACCGCGAGCGGTTCCTCGGCGACGCCAACTTCGTGAAAATCCCGTGGGAAGGCTTGCTCTCGAAAGCCTATGCGGCCGACCGGCGAGCGCTGATCGATCCTGACAAAGCGTGGGCCGAGCCGACGATTCGTCCCGGTAACCCCGGCAAGTACATGAAGTCCGCGGCGCCCGGCGAGTTCGACTACCCGTGGCACGTCACCATCGAAGGCGACGCCACGCACGAGGGCGACACGAGCTACATCGCGGTGGTGGACAAGGACCGCAACATGGTCGGCTTCGAGCCCAGCAATCACAGCGCCTGGGGCTCGGGCGTCGTCATCGCCGATCTCGGCATCATCTTCACATGCCGCGGCGACTACTACTCGCTCGTCCCCGGCGAAGTGAATGCGCTCGAGCCTGGCAAGCGGCCGCGCTCGACCCTGCAGAGCACGCTCGTGATGAAGGACGGCCAACCGCTGATGATTCTCGGCAGCCCCGGTGGCGACGATCAGATCATGCGGACGATGCAGACGCTCGTGAACGTCATCGACTTCGGGATGAACGTGCAGGAAGCCATCGAGGCGCCGCGCTACTCGAGCCGCGCCTTCCCCGCCTCGCCGTTCCCGCACACGATGCGGCCCGGCGATCTGATCGTCGAGCCGCGGGTGTTAGCGGCGGTGCAGGACGCGCTGAAGGCGAAGGGACACCGTGTGTCCGTGTCGGCTTCGCCACTTGGATCCAACGCGGCCGTGATGATCGATTGGAAGACCGGATTCCTGAAGGCCGGCGCGGATCCGCGCGTCGATGCCTACGCCTGGGCGAAGTGATCTTATGAAACTGATGACGTCTGCCGTCTGCCTGGTCGCCATGGCCGGGCTCGCGGCCCAGCCCGCGCCGTTCCAGATCGAAGAGACGACCATCGCCAAGGTGCATGCCGCGATGAAGGCGCACCAGCTCACGTGTCACCAACTCGTGGACGCGTACCTGCAGCGCATCGCGAAGTACGACAAGAACGAGCCGCCGATCAACGCCATCGTGCTCACCAACCCTGACGCCTTGAAGGAAGCCGACGAACTGGATCGCCGCTTTGCTTCCGGCGGCCTCATCGGCCCGCTGCACTGCGTGCCTGCGATCGTCAAGGACAACTACGAGACGATCGGCTTGCAGAGCGCGGACGGATCGCTCGCGCTCAAGGGCTTCGTGTCCGACAAGGACGCGTTTCTCGTGAAGCGGATCAAGGCGGCCGGCGCGATCGTGCTCGCCAAGTCGAACATGGCGGAGTTCGCGTTCAGCCCCAACGAGACCGTCAACTCCCTGCTCGGCACCACGCGCAACCCGTACGATCTCACGCGCGTGCCCGCGGGCTCGAGCGGCGGCACGGCCGCGGCCGTGGCCGCCAACTTCGGCCTGGTCGGGCTCGGCTCGGACACTGGCAACTCGATTCGCGGTCCCTCGTCGCACAACGCGCTCGTCGGCATTCGCTCGACGATGGGACTCACGAGCCGGGCGGGGGTGATTCCGCTGTCGTACCTCGCCGACATCGCCGGTCCGATGACGCGCACCGTCGAAGACGCCACCGCGGTCTTCCAGGTCATCGTCGGCGAAGATCCCGAGGATCCGATAACGGCGCGCAGCCGCGGGCACAAGGTGCCGAAATACGCCGACGCACTCAAGAAGGACGGCCTGAAGGGCGCGCGCCTCGGCGTACTGCACCAGGCGTGGGAGCGGCCGCCCAATCCCAACAATCCGAACGCCGCAAGCGCCGTGCAGATCGACGACGACGTGGCGAAGGTGTTCGCACAGGCGCTGGCCGATCTGAAGACCGCGGGCGCGACGATCGTCGATGACGCGAAGGTCGAGCTGCCGGCGCGCACCGGCGGCGGAGGCGGCGGGTGTCGCGGCTTCAAGTACGACCTCGACGAGTACCTCGCAGCGCGCGGGCAGAAGGCGCCAGTGCACAGCCTCGCCGAGATCCTCGCGTCGCCCGCGGTCGCGTCGTTTCCGCAATCCGTCGCGCAGCGCGCGCGACAGGCCGCCAACGGCACGCCAAACGGTCCGGACAGCGACGCGTGCAAGGCTGACGCGGCGTACCGTGAGGCGTTCGGTGCCGCCGTCACGAAGGCGATGGATACGCTGAAGCTGACCGCGTTCGTCTATCCGACGTGGAGCTTCCCGCCGCGGCCGCTCGAGTCGGCGACGACCCAAGCTGGCGACAACAGCCAGCAGTTCTCGCCGACCTCAGGCTTCCCCGCGATCAATGTACCGATGGGCTTCACGCGCGACAACACCCTGCCAGCGGGCATGACGATCTTCGGGCGCGCGTGGGACGAAGCGACGCTCATCCGCGTGGCGTACGCGTACGAACAGGCGACGCACCGGCGGCATCCGCCGTCGTTGAAATAGCCGGATCAAGTTCGAAGTCTGAAGTTCGAAGTCTGAAGTTTCGGAAAGAGTGAAGCGTGCATCGGGAAATGAGCGAGTGCGAGACTCGCCCACTTCCCGACTGGAGTGCAGTGTTACTTGGCCGCGGGCATCGCGACCTTGGTGACCGTGATGGACCCGTCCTTCATTTCGCCGGTGAGCTGCACGGTATGTCCCGCGTGCTTCTCGAGGTCGGCGAACGTCTGGTTGGCGATCTTGTAGGTCTTCTTGTCCGCGTTGTTGACGAAGACATACGTGCTGCCGCCCTTGACGCACTTGACGGCGCAGTCGTGATCCTTGTCCTGCGTGCCCCCGTTCGATCCGTGGGTGGCGCCGCACATCGCATCGGACAACTTGCCTGTCCAGGTTTCCGGCGCGGCATTGAGCGACCGGACGGCCACGACGGCCACGATCGCGAGCACCGCGATCACCCACTTGCTCTGCAGTTTCATTGGAAGTGCCTCCTCAACCTGGGGATAAAGCGGCCCTCCCAGCAGGACCGCGCTCGCTAAGTATGCACGAAAACGGGGCTTGGGGGCACCCACGGGATTTAACGGGCTTGAAACACGGGCGATCCGTGCCGTTTACACAGGGCTATTAGCCTACCCTCGCTACATGGACCGCGCTCCGGCGCGAGGAGGCATCGGTGACACGACGGATTCTGCTCTCACTGCTCTGGCTGGTGATGCTGGCATTTCCCCGGCTCGCGGCCGCCCAGGTGACGGCGGCGGCAGCTTCGACGCCGCCAAACGACACGCAAAGCATCTCGGTGGGGGCCACGATTTTCTACGACTACACGGTCCAGACCACGCCGAAAGTGAAGGACGGGAACACCCCCCCCAACGACGTCACGCTCAGCGCCTTCCAGTTACAGCGCACCTACATCAACGTCACTGGCAACATTTCGCACCTGGTCAGCTTCCGGATCACGCCGGACATCGTTCGCGACGCGAACGCCGCCGACGCCGCCTTGAACGGCAACCTGGTCTTCCGCATCAAGTACGGCTACGCGCAGTTCAACCTGGATCAGTACACCGGCAGCTGGAAGGCCAACTGGGTCAAGCTGGGGATTCAGCAGACGCCGTACCTCGACTACTCGGAAGGCATCTACCGCTACCGGTTCCAGGGCACGACGTTCACCGAGCGCGTGGGCGCCTTCGCGTCGGCTGACGCCGGGGTCTCCTACCACTCGAACCTGCCGAACAACTACGGCGACTTCCATGTGGGCTTCTTCAACGGCGAGAACTACAACCGCGTTGAAGTCAACGATCAGAAAGCGTTCATGGTGCGCGGCACCTTCCGGCCATTCGGCCGTGGAAAGCCCGAGGCGCGCGGTTGGCGCGTGACCGGCTTCTGGGATAACGACGCGCCGAGCCAGGGCGGGCGCCGCGACCGCGCCATCTTCCAGACCACTTACGAGCACAAGTACTTCAACTTCGGCTACGAGTACATGAATCAGAACGACCAGGCGGCCGGGACCCCGGCGACCATCGTCGACGTCAACGCCAGGGGCTGGTCGATCTGGGCCACGCCGTTCTTCAAGGAGAAAGGGAACGGGCCCGAGCTGCTGTTCCGCTACGACGACTACAAGATGAACCAGAGCATCGACGCGATTCAGAAGCGGACGATCGTCGGCTTCGCCTGGTGGTTTCCGCATCCGGGCGGCAACGCGACCGCCGCGCTGCTGCTCGACTACGACGGCCTGACGGGATCGGGCTCGCAGAACACGCTCGTGAACAACAAGAAGTGGGCGCTGCACGGGCTCATCAACTTCTAGCCACGGACGAACAAGGAGACTGAGCCATGACGACAATGATGACGCGCGGACGGCGTGCGGCAGTGACCGGCGTGTGCATGATTGCGCTCGGCGCCGGCCTGGCCGCGCAGAAATTGCAGATCAACGGCGCGGGCGCAACGTTCCCGGATCCGATCTACCAGAAGTGGTTCGCCGAGTACAACAAGATGCACCCCGACATCCAGATCAACTACCAGGCCGTCGGGTCGGGCGCCGGCGTACGTCAGGTCACCGCGCAGACCGTGTTTTTCGGCGCGAGCGACGGCCCGATGACCAACGACCAGATCGTCGCGGCCCCAGGGACGATCTTTCACTTCCCCACGGTCCTCGGCGGCGTCGTGCCGACCTACAACATCCCGGGTGTGACGACGGACCTGAAGTTCACGGGGCCGATCCTCGCCGACATCTTCCTCGGCAAGATCACCAAGTGGAATGACCCGGCGATCGCCAAGGTGAACCCCGGCGTCACCCTTCCAGGGACGAACATTACCGTGGTCCACCGCGCGGACGGCAGCGGCACGTCGTACATCTGGTGCGACTACCTCGCGAAGGTCTCGCCGGAGTGGAAGCAGAAGGTCGGCGTGGCGACGGCGGTCAGCTGGCCGGTCGGGCTCGGCGGCAATCAGAGCGACGGCGTCACGGCCCTCGTCAAGCAGACGCCGGGTGCGATCGGTTACGTCGAGCTCGTCTACGCGATGCAGCAGAAGCTGTCGTACGGCAGCGTGCAGAACCATGACGGCAACTTCGTGAAGGCCTCGCTCGACACCGTCACCGCCGCAGCCGCGGCGGCCAGTGGCGCGAAGATGCCGAAGGACTTCCGCGTGTCGATCGTCAACGCCGAGGGGGCGAACGCCTACCCCATCTCCTCCTTCACATGGATGCTGTTCTACGAGAGCCCGAAGAACAAGGCGCACGCCAAGGCGATGGTCGACTTCATGAAGTGGGCGTTGTCCGACGGCCAGAAGTTCGCCGGCGATCTCGGCTACGCCCCGCTTCCGGCGGAGGTCGTCAAGCTCGAGATGGACCAGCTCGCGAAGATCAAGGTGCAGTAGGATTCGTGCCCCGGGATGAGCCGTCCCTCATCCCGGAGCGTTGCCTCCATGACACGCGCCAAAGCCAGCAGCGGCGATCGCCTCTTCTACAGCGGCACGGGGCTGTTCGCCCTGATCGTCGTCTTGCTGGTCGCCAGCATCGCTGTCGTCCTGACGCACCAGTCCGAAAAATCGATCTGGCAATTCGGCCTCAAGTTCTGGACGAGCTCCAGATGGGATCCGGTCGCCGGCGAGTTCGGCGCGTTTCCTTTCATTTGGGGCACGCTCTATTCCTCGCTCCTGGCGCTCCTGCTCGCCACACCGGTCGCGATCGGCATCGCGGTCTTCCTGGCCGAGCTGTGTCCGAATGCGCTCCGGCCGGCGCTGGTGTTCCTGACCGAGCTGCTCGCGTCGATTCCATCGATCGTCTATGGGCTGTGGGGCATCTTCGTGCTCGTCCCTCTGTTGCGCAGCTTCCAGATGTCGCTCCCGGACTGGATCACGGCCCTTCCGCTGTTCAGCGGGCCGCCAGTAGGCGTCAGCCTCCTCGCGGCCTCCCTCGTGCTGGCGATCATGATCGTGCCGTTCACGTCGTCGGTGGCGCGCGAAGTGCTCAAGGCGGTGCCGCCGTCGCAGCGTGAGGCGGCGTACGCGCTCGGCTCGACGCGCTGGGAAGCCACCAAGGTCGCGCTGTACTACTCGCGCGTGGGTATCTTCGGCGCGATCATGCTCGGCTTCGGCCGCGCGCTCGGCGAAACGATGGCCGTCACGATGGTGATTGGGAACACGCCGCAGACCTCGTGGTCGCTGTTCGCGCCGCAGTACACGATGGCGGCCGTCATCGCCAATGAGTTCGCCGAGGCGGCCGACGACCTGCACCTGTCCGCGCTCGTCGAGGTCGGGCTCGTCCTCTTCATCATCACGCTCATCGTCAATTTCGCGTCGCGGCTGCTCATCTGGAACATGACGCGCGATCGCCAGCCGAAGGCGCGTGTGTCGGCGGCCGTGCCCGCCGAGGAGTCCGCGGCATGACCGGACGCGACATGCGGCGGCGCATCGTGTCCCAGGTCATGACGGGCCTGTGCGTCATCGCGGTGCTCCTCGCGCTCGTGCCGGTCGTGATGATCTTCGCGTTCGTCGTCACGCAGGGCATCAGCTCGCTCGACTGGAACTTCTTCACGAAAGCCCCGGTGCCGCCGGGCGAGGTCGGCGGCGGCATGGCCAACTCGATCGTCGGGTCGCTCATCGTGTGCGGCCTCGGAGCGATTCTCGGCGTGCCGTTCGGCATCCTCACGGGGATCTACGTCGTCGAATCGGGCGGCACGCGGCTCGCCTCAGCCGCTCGCTTCGCCGCCGACACGCTGAACGGCGTGCCGTCGATCGTCATGGGGTTGTTCGCGTACGTCATCGTCGTGCTGCCGGTGAAGCACTTTTCGGCGCTCGCGGGCGGGTTCGCGCTCGGCGTCATGATGATTCCGCTCGTCGCGCGAACGACCGAGGAGCTGCTGCGGCTGGTCCCGACGTCATTGCGCGAGGGCGCGCTGGCGCTGGGCGCGACGCGCGGACGCGCGGTCTTTTCCGTCGTGCTGCCGGCCGCGCTCCCGGGCATCATCACCGGCGTCGTGCTGGCGCTGGCGCGCATCGCGGGCGAAACCGCGCCTCTCCTCTTCACCGCGTTCAACAACCGGTTCTGGTCGACGTCGCTCGGTGAGCCCATCTCATCGCTGACCGTCCAGGTCTACACCTACGCGAAGAGCCCGCACGACGACTGGCACCGCCAGGCGTGGGCGGGATCGCTCGTCCTCGTGTCGCTCGTGCTCGTGTGCTCCGTCCTGGCGCGCCTGGCGACGCGGCGGCTGGAGAAGATGCACACCGCGGGGCACTGAGCCTCGTCGATCACGCCGCGGCCCCACCCCGCTCGATGTTGTCGGCGACCGAGGCTTCCCGCTCAGTTGGAGGCTGAAGCCACCGGAACAGGCCGATCGCCAGCAGCGCGCCGCCGAACTGCGCGAGCACGAAGGGCACGACGTCCGACGGCCGAATGCCGGCAAATGTGTCCGTTAGGCTGCGCGCGATGGTGACCGCGGGGTTCGCGAACGATGTCGAGGCGGTAAACCAATAGGCGGCGACGATGTACGCGCCCACGGCAAATGGGGCCGCGTTCGCACGCCGGCGACTCGTGCCGAGGATCGTGCACAACAACCCGAACGTCGCGACCACTTCGCTGAGTCCTTGTGCGAGTCCAGCTCGTTCGTGGTGCGACACCATCAGGATGGGCTTCTCGAACATCGCGTGCGCGAGCCAGACACCGAGAATCGCGCCGCCGCACTGAACCGCGCCGTAGGCCAGCGCCTCTCGCCACGGCAAACGACGTCCTATGGCTTCCATCAACGTGACCGCGGGGTTGAAGTGGGCGCCTGAGATGGACCCGAAGGTCAGAATCAGTGCCACGAGCGCAGCGCCGGTGGCGAGCGCGTTGCAGAGCAATGCCATCGCGAGGTTGCCGCCCGCCAGCGTTTCAGCCATGATGCCGGACCCGACAACGGTGGCCAGCAACAGCGCTGTGCCGACAGCCTCCGCGCCAAGCCGCCGAAAGAGAGGTGTCGGGATCATCGCCGTGACACGCTCGTCCGACGCTCTCGTGGCGCAGGAGTGGGCCTCGACGAGAGCCGGACGTGAACTTCGCTCACCGTGCAGGCCCCCTGTCGAATCGCCGCCTTCAGGCCTTTGAGGTCGACGGCGAAGGCTTTGTCCTGCGCGAACGCACGTCGCAGGTGGTCGAAGAGCAGCGACGACTCGTGGGCATCGGCATCCGCCAGCCGATAAAAGACGCGATAGCCGTCACGGCGGTCCAGCACGAGGCCGGCGCGTTTCAAGTAGTTGAGGTGACGCGAGACGGCCGACTGCGACACGTCCAGGACGTATTGAATGTCGCAGCCGCACAACTCGCCGTGAAGCAGCAGGTTCACAATCCGCAGCCGGGTGCGATCTGCCAGGCCCATGAAGCACTGTTCGAGCGTCATCGTGACGCTCCATTCTATCGCTACCACTAGCGCTCTATGCGCATATGCGCATAGACTGGATGGCAGGTCGATTCAGAGGCCTTATGCCGGAGCCCTACAACGTGTTGGTTCTCTGCACGGGCAATTCCGCGCGCAGCATCTTCGGCGAGGCGCTGATCAATCATTGGGGCAAGGGCCGCTTCCGAGGCTTCAGCGCGGGTAGCCATCCGAAGGGCCAGGTGCACCCCATGGCCCTCGAGGTGCTCGAGCGGTACCACCTGCCGACCAGCTCTCTGCGCAGCAAGAGCTGGGATGAATTCGCTCGACCTGAGGCGCCGCACTTGCACTTCGTCTTCACCGTGTGCGATCGCGCGGCGAGCGAAGTGTGCCCGCTGTGGCCAGGCCACCCGATGACGGCGCACTGGGGGATCGCGGACCCCGCGGCGGTCGAAGGGCCTGACGAAGTGAAGCGCCGTGCGTTTCACCAGGCGTTTCGAGAACTGGATGCGCGCATCAAGATCTTCACGAGCCTTCGCCTCGAGCTGATCGACCGAATGGCCTTGCAGCGCGAGCTGGATGCGATTGGCAGCACCCAGGCCGAGCGCCTATGAGAGCGAGACGCCGATCAGCCGGCCGATCGCGAACGTCAGCGCCGCGGCGCCCAGGCCGACGAGCACCTGCCGCGCGCCCGAAAACCACACGCTGCGGCCCGTGAGCACGGTGATCGCCGCGCCGATGGCGAACAGACCGATGCCGCTCGTGACCAGGCTCGCGACGATCGCGCGGTCGCCGCTCAGGAAGAAGAACGCGAGCACCGGCAGAATCGCGCCGACGGCAAACAGCACGAACGACGTCATCGCCGCCTGCAGCGCGGAGCCGCCAAGCTCTTTCGGATCGATGCCCAGCTCTTCGCGCGCGAGCGTGTCGAGCGCCGAGCCTTCGCTTTGCATCAGGCGTGCGGCGACCTCCTTCGCCTGGGCCGCCGGCAGGCCCTTCGCCTCGTAGATGAGGGCCAGCTCCTCGGCCTCTTCGGCAGGATTGGCCTGGATCTCCTGCTCCTCGATGCCAATCTGCTTCTCGTACAGCTCGCGGGAACTCGTGACCGACAGCCATTCGCCGAGCGCCATCGAGCCGGCGCCGGCGAGCAGGCCGGCGAGCCCGGTGATCACGATCTCGCGACCGCCGAGGCTGGCGCCGGCGACGCCCATGACGAGGCTGAGATTGGAGACGAGGCCGTCGTTCGCGCCGAGCACGGCCGCGCGCAGCGCGTTGCCTGCCGTCGTGCGATGCCGTCCCTCGAGACGCGCGAGGAACGGTCCTTCTGCCCCCTGGTCGCCGACGATCAGGCGCAGCGCGCGGGCGTGGCCGCGTTCGTCGGCGTCCATCCCGGGCGCGCGATCGGGCGTCGCGGCATAGCGCTGCGCATCGGCGACCTCCTGATTGGCGACGATCGACGCGACGGCCGCCGCGCCGAATCGGCGCGCCATCCACTGCAACACCCGCGATCGCCAGCCTGGCCGATGCGCGGGCACGACCACGCCTCGAGCCTTGAGCGCGGCGAGCCAATGCTCCGCGTGCCGCCGTTCGGCGGCCGCAAGGCGGCGATAGACCTCCGCCAGCCGGGCGTCGCGTTCGCTCGCCGCCAGCGTGTCGTAGAGCGCGGCGCTGTCCAGCTCGTCGGCGATGAACACTTGCGCCTGCCGGGTCGATGTTTCAGACAAGGGAATTCTCTCGATCCGCGACGTCGCCGTCGAGGCGCGTCAGAACTCTGGCGTCGCACGCGCGCGCAGTGAACGACTCAGGCCCCGCACCGCCGCCAGCCAGCACACGACGAACAGGATGTTGAGCGCAGCGAACGCCGTGACGGTAAACGACAATAGCTCGCCCGAGTACACGATGCCAGCCTGCAGCACGTCGCCGGCACGCATGAAAAACGCGTCGACGGCTTGCTTGGCTTTGTACTTGGCCTCGCGGCTGGTCGGCAGCCAGAGCGCCTGCTTCGTCGTGTTGCCGAGCGAGTAGTCGATGCTGCTGTCCGCGATCTTCACCCAGCGGATGAACTCGAACGAGGGCGCGCGGAGCATCCCGACGTATCCGACGAGCGCGACGATCGGATGAATCAACAGCGCGCGCGCGACGCCAAGAAACTTGAACACGCGCGACACGACGAACATCTGGAGCAGGAATCCTACGAGATTCACGGAGGCGAAGTAGCTGCCGTACGTCTGCCCGATGAACTGCTCGCGCGCGGCTGTGGTGTCCGGGCCAGTTCCGAATCTGGCGGTGGCCGTGGCCGTGACGTACCGATCGAACAAATACCCGCCCGAGGTGCTGACCACGTTCAGCAGCAGGATCAGCACCGCGATGAGCATCAAGTAACGATCCGACCGGATCATGCCGAAACCGCTGCGGCCTTCCGCGAGCGGCGCTTCGCTTCGGGCGCGTTCGGCTGGCGCCGAGCGCTTCGTCAATCGATCGATGAACCCCGCGAGTCCCGCGCACAGGACGAGGATGGCGGCGGCCCCGGCGAGCAGCCGCCAGGGACCGGCCGCCGCAAGGAGCGTCCCCGCGCGAATCGAGCCGACCCATGCCCCGAGGCTGCTGCCAATGCCAATGAGCGGAAAGAGCCGCTTGCCCTGTTCCTGGGTATAAAGGTCGTTCGCAAACGCCCAGTACTGCGCAATCACCATGACGTTGAAGACGCCCACCCACAGGAAGTAGGCGATGCCGATGCGCCAGTGGAGCGACAGCGCCCCCAAGAAGACGATCAGGTTCGATGCAAAGAACAGCGTGACCCACTGGGTCAGCCGTTTGCGGTTGACTCGCGTGGCGAACGCGCCATATGCGGGCACGATGAAGAGCAGCAGCAGCGCCTGGCCGGCCGACGAGTAACTCTTCACTTCGGCGCCGCCGTCGCTGAGGATGAAAATCTCCCGCGCCGTCTTCAGCAGGTAGTAGCCGCCAAGGATCAGAAACATCGTCAGCATCAAGAGCAGCGCGCCGCCGGTCTCGCCGCGCCGGACGTCCGCAATCGGCGCGAGCACGCGCTCGATGAGGCCTTTGTCGTCGCTCATTGGCGCTCGAGACCCACGAGCTTCCAGCCATCCGCCGTACGGCGGAAATACGAGCGCACCGGCTGCTCCCACGCTGGATGCGCCTGGGCGGTGGCGCTGATATCGATCTCGACATAACTGCCGACGAGGCTCGGCAGCCCCGGAGGCGCATGCATCAAGGGCGTCGAGCTGCGTGACTCGGCAATTCGCGTCGTGTTTCCCGTGGCATTGTCGAATCGGAGCCATGTCGCCCGGTAGGCGGTGGGCAGTTCGGCGAATCCGGCATCAACCGCGGCGTTGTCGAAGGCGAAGGTGCCGTCGGCATTCAGTCGAGGATTGACAATCGGATTGATCGCGACCAGATACGTGCGGCCGATTGCGTCACGCCGCTGGCAGAGAACCGTCGCGAGATATCGCTCAGCCGCCACGTCGCTGTATTCCCCCGTGTGGACGGCCGCTCGAATCAACTCATCGCTGAAGGCCACGACCCGCCGCGCCGCCCAAAATGCGTCGTCTGCCCGCATCTCCACGTACGCCGGCACGGGCGTCTGCGGCTTCCACATCGTCGGATCGAATCGTTCGCCTTCGAAGCGCCCGATCGACGGGTACTCCGTGTACGGGACGGTTTGCCAGGGGCTCAACCAGAATCCGAACGTCATGAGCCGGCGGCGGCTTGGATCCGGGTCGTAGAAGTGTTCCCATCCCATGTCCCACTCGTACTGATTGTTGGCCATGCCCAGGCTTGACCCGACGTCCTGCAGGTAGTGTTTCACGATCGATCGACCGTGCTCCTCAACGAGCACGTCGAGGGTGTTGCCGGCCTTCATGTCAACGAGGTTCGTCCACGCGCCGAACACGCGCAGGGCGCGCAACTCGCGCCGATGCTCGTGCGGCACGAGGTCGTTTGGATCGTCGGAGCGCGTGCCCGAGTAACGGAATGGTCCGAGCACGGCGCCCGACAGTAAGCGCCCGGCCGACGCGCGGTACGTGCCGTCAGCGTTGCGCGCAGCGCCTTCGAGGATTCGGAGGATGTCGTCGTGCGTGAACGGCGTGCGCTCGCCGGACGGCCGTTTGATGGTGGCCGTCGGATCGATCTCGACGCGCGCGGGATCGAATCGTGTGAGGAAGGTCTCGACCTGGTTGTAGCCGAGCGCCCAAAACAGTTTGGTCGCGACCTCGACCGCGCCAGTGCTCCCTTCGGGAAATTCCGGCGCGTCGAATTGAAGGAACCAGGTCTCGCCGTGCGCATCTCGTGCGGTGAAGCCGGGATTCGTGCCGGCCGACTTCTCGCGAAGGAGCGTCCATTTTTCGGGCGCGGGCGGCGGCCCCACGTTGGGGCCGCGCGCGAGACGCTGTGGCGTGATCGTCTCGGTGTCGATCCGGTTCACGAACCAGCTCGAGTCGGGCACCTCGTCAGCGGTGTTGATGTTGCCGGCACGCGTATTCGACTGGTGCCGGCGCGACTCGACGAACAGGTTGTAGGCGTATTCATAAAACAGCGAGATGCCGAGCGACTTGGCGCCGGCCGCGCTGCGGCTCTCCGGCTCGCGCGCGATCGGGTCGTCGCCGTAGAACCGCGGGCCGGCGGCTGAAGCGGCCGTCCCGGCCATCGCCCCGGCCAGCCCGCAGAAGAGCATCGAGCGGATGATCGTTCGCATCGTGGAGCACTAGAAGACTTCGGACGCCGCGAGCACCAGACCGAACCCCTCGCGGCCATGGGTGAACTCGATCCGCAGCGGCGTGGCGACCGGACCGTGCAATCGAAAGCCGAGACCGACGTCCTTCATCAGGCCGGTGAGATCCAGATCGGCGCGACGAGCGGTCGCCTTGCCGGCATCGACGAACAGCGCCATGTCGAGGAACCGGTTGACGATCACGCGCCACTCGGCCTGAAGGACGAGGCTGTTGAGATCGCGCAGCCGCCAGCTCGTGTACGCGCGCAAGTCCGATCCGCCGCCAATCGACGGCATCATGAAGAACGGGATGTGCTGCCCGGCCTTGTCGTACGTGGTCTGCGCCAGGCCATGGAGGGAGATCACCCACGAGTTCCGCAAGACCGGGATGTGCTGAATCGCCTCGTAGTCGATTTGATTGAACCCGTACAGGTGGTCGGGGTCGCTGAAGTCGTGAACCGTGACGCCGTAGAATCCGCCGCGACGAGCGTACCCGCGCGCCGGACGTGAGTCGCTCCCGACAGTCGCCAGCGCGTGCGCGTACACGGGCCGCGCGCCCAATCCCGGCAGCGTCTCAGGCGTGTACACCTGCTCGACCGACGGGACGTCGCCGGATCCGGGGTTCTGCTTCCACTGCGTCACCTCGAACCCACCGCGCACGACGAACGGGTTGCGCGCCGGAAACACTTCGAGCTGTGCGGACAGATACGGCTGCTGGAAGCTGTAATTCGCGCGCTTGTCCAGCGATGAGCTCATGCCGAATCCGTAGAACCCGACTTCGGTGGCCTCGCGCCAGCCGCCGAGCACGGAGAGCGTACCGCGGCGCGTGAAGATCCCTGGCGCGAGAAACTGCGCCTCGAGGCGCTTGTAGCCCGAGGGCGTGATGCTGCCTCGCACGTCGAGCGTGTTGTACGGACTGAGGAACTTCAAGTAGCCGGCGCCAATTGTGAACCCGCCGCCCGAGTACGCGCTCTGCCAGAACGGATGCCAGTGCATCTGGCCGCTCAGCATGATCTCGGAGATGTCGGTGACGTACCGTTCCGCAGCGCCGACACTCGCGGGTTTCAACGCCTGTGCCTTCGCGGCCTGTTCCTGCTCGATGAGCGCAATCCGTGACGCGGGCTGAGCAGCGGACTGTGCAGATTGGTCAGACGAGACGGCCTGCGCCAGGACGACGCCGCGGCCGCCAAGCACCACGAGCACGCACAAGAGAGCGATTCGGTTCACTGCAGCCTCTGGATGGTCACGAGCACGCCGCCTCCTCTGCGAACGGGGACCGGCGCGATCGAGGCCTTCATCGCTCGCAATCGCACCGTGACCGTCCGGCCGCACACCATGCCCAGCGCCGCGCCAAAGACGACGTCGCTCGTCCAGTGTTGGTTGTCAGTGACCCGCGAGCCCGCGGTGTAGGTGGCGAGAGCAAAGGCCGGCGCCCCGAGCTTCCAGCCGTAGTGCTCCTGCAGCACCATCGCCGTCGCGAAGGACGTCGAGGCGTGGCCTGACGGGAATGAATGCGGATCGCCGTTCGGCCGCGTGCGCTGCGTCGCGTATTTGATGGCGTACGTCCAACTGAACGCCGCGATCTGCGCGCGGAACAGGTCGCGACCCGCCGCCGCGTGGCGCTCGCTGCCCGCCGCCGCGCCGACGGCCCACCACGCGATGGCGATGGGCACTTGGTATTTCTGCGAGCCGTACTGCTCCCCGCCGTCCAGATCGGGATTCGACTTCTGCACGGAGTCGGCAATCGACTCATCCGCCCCGTGCACGGCCAGGGCCGCGCCGCCGCCAATGCCGAGCCAGATCGCGTTGTCGGTCGAGAAGAAGTGCTTGTAATCACCGCCGACGTCGCGGACGAGTTGGATCACGACGCCGTGTTCCGGTGGCTTCGGCCCGGTTTGATCGGTTGGAGATCGAAGTGCGGGGGCCTGCGCGCGTGCCGTTGAGGTGGCCGCCACGACGAGCAGCACGCCGAGTCCGCCGTGAATAACGCGCGACATCATCTCGACCTGTTCCGAACGGGGCGCTGGCGTCGCCGCGATGCTCAATTATCATCCATCCGACGGCATCGTCGAAATCCAAGGAATTGCGAATTGTAGATCGCTCCCACTATGATGCGCGCCTGTGCGCACGTTCGCGCTCACCAGCGCCGCACTTGTCGGGTTCGCGGCCAATTCCCTTCTCACGCGCGCGGCGCTTGGTACCGGCAGCCTCGATCCGGCCACGTTCACGCTCGTCCGCCTCGTGGCGGGCGCGATGACGCTGGCTGTGCTCGTCCGGCTCCGCAACCGGCCGGTCACCGACTACGGATCGTGGGTGTCGGCGATCGCGCTCGGCGTGTACATCGTGCCGTTCACGCTGGCGTACGGCCGCATCAGCGCGAGCGTTGGCGCCCTCGTGCTCTTTGGCGCCGTCCAGGTGACGATGATCGGCGCGGGGCTGATTCGCGGGGAGCGTCCGGCGCGCGTCGATTGGCTCGGCGTCCTGCTCGCGCTCGCGGGGCTGCTCGTCTTGACGATCCCCGGCGTGACGGCGCCCGATTCGACGGGCATGGCGTTCATGGCCACCGCCGGCGTGTGCTGGGGCGTCTACTCGCTCGTCGGGCGCGAGGCGCCCGACCCGCTCGCCGCGACCGCAGGCAACTTCGTCCGCGCGACCGTCGCCGGCGTCCTCTTCGCGGCGGTCTCCGGACCGTCGCGGCACATCACCTCACACGGACTCCTGCTCGCGGCGGCGTCCGGTTCGCTGGCGTCGGGCGTCGCCTACACGCTCTGGTACGCGGCGTTGCCGGCACTCGCTGCGTGGCGCGCGGCCGTCGTCCAGCTGATCGTCCCGGTACTCACCGCGATCGCCGCCGCGCTGTTGCTGAGCGAAGCCATCACCTCCCGCCTCGTGCTGGCCACGGCGCTCGTCCTCCTCGGCGTGCTGCTGACCATCGTGCCGCGCTGGCACCAGAGTTAAGGCGTTTTCCGCGCCGGAACGGCGCTCCTGCGCTATCGTTTAGATCCATGTCCGAACGCACCGCCCCGGCCCTGGCCCAGCTCGACGCCCTGCTGCCGCTCATCGCCGCGATGCCCTCCTCGCCGACGCGCACGCAGCTGGTCGACGAAGCCGAAGCGCTCAAGCGCGCGGTCAGCGCGTTTCACATGGAAGCGATCCGATTCAGGATGTACGCCGTCGATCGCCTGATCAAATCGGTGCACGACCCGGCCGACCTGCGCCGCGTCTTCGACGAGCTCAGGCAGACGCTCGAGTCGGCGGGGTTTCATACGAGATCGCATGCGTGATCTCGTCATACGACGGTACGACCTACCGCGCGAGCAACACCCCCAGCGCGTGTTCGACCGGCTCGAGCGAGGCGATTTCCTCCACGGACGCGATCGGCCTCGCCCGATCGAACCGGTTGAGCCAGACCGGCCGAATCCCTGATGCCAGCGCACCTTCGATGTCGGTGGCCCAGGCGTCGCCGAGCATGACGGCGTCCGTGGGCGCCGCGCGCGCGCGATCGAGCGCTACCGTAAAGATGCGCGGGTCGGGTTTCGACACGCCGACTTCCTCCGACGTGACGAGCGCATCGACGAGATCCGCGAGCCCGCAGCGCGCCAGCTTCAGGCGCTGCTCGGCGACGACGTTGTTGGTGACGATGACGACGAGCGCGCCAGCGTGTTTGAGGCGCGTCAGAAGCTCGACGGCGCCGGCGACGGGTTGCGAGGCGACCTCGTATTCCCGCCGGTAGCGGCGCGCCACCTCGGCCGCTTGATCGGCCGCGCGATCGACACCCGCGGCCGCGAGCAGCCTTCGAAACCGCTCGATGCGCGCGTCGTCGATCGCGACGCGGCCCGCGACGACCTCGACGTGCAGTACCTCGAGGATCTCGGCGTGCTGATGGTGCAGGTCGTCGATCGAAAGTGGAGCGAGCCCGGGCGTGGCGGCGCGCACGACCGCCAGCGCGGTGCGTGTGGCGCGGGTGTGATCGAACAGCGTGTCGTCGAGGTCGCTCAAAATGACTGGAGGCACGAGAGTCCTATGGTTCCTTGGGGTTCCTTGGGGTTCCTTGGGGTTCCCGGAGGTTCCCAGAGGTTCCTGAACGTTCAGGCGTTCATTTACACGAGAACGGGAACTGCTGGAACCCTCGGGAACCCCCAGGAACCCCCAGGAACCCCAAGTCTTACGCATTGAGCACGAAGTCGAACGTCGCGGTCTGGCCTGCTGAAGCGGACGTGGTCTGGATCACGAGCTCCGGGCGAAACGCGGGGTCGTGGGCGTTGGCGGGGTCGTCCGGAAAGAACAGCGCGGTGAGGAGCCCGGGCTTGCCGGCCGCCTCGATCTTCGCGCCGAGGTGCCGCGCGCGGCCAACGGTGGCGGCGGGCACGATCGTCTCGAGCCGGTACTGTCCGTTCGCGTCCGTCATCTGGCAGCCACGGAGCCGGAATCCGGTCGCGTCGTACACGCCCCGCGTGTCCGCCTGCCAGAAATCGACGCGCGCCCCCTTGATCGGTCCGCACACGACGCCCTTCACGGTCCCGGTGAGCACGAGCTTCTGTCCCGGCGTGCCCGCCTCGGCGATCTTCGTTCGCTGCGGCGCGCCCGGACGGAATGTCTTGTCGTCCGCGACGGCCGGCGTCGGCTTCTCGTCCTTGCACGCGACCGACGGGATCGTGAATTTCTCGAGGCCCTGCGCGAACGTGAGCCGCCGCCACGCAAGTAAGGCCGGCGAAACGATGGCGATCTCCAGCAGCCGCCGCCGCGTCATATACTGGACATGTTAACTGTGCTCAGTGCCCCGTGCTGAGCGGTATGTGGAGCCCAATGCCTTATCCAGAGTATTTGACCGCCCCGATGCGCCAGGAACTGACCGACCTCGGCATCCGCGAGTGCCGGAGCGCCGCCGAGGTCGAAGACGCCCTGCACTCGAACGGCGTCGTGATGATGGTCGTCAATTCCGTGTGCGGGTGCGCCGCCGGCAAAGCCCGGCCCGGCATCGCCATGGCATTGCAGCATGCGAGCCGGCCGGACGTCTCGGCGAGCGTGTTCGCCGGCGCCGACCTGGAGGCGACCGATCGCGCGCGCCAGGCCTTCACCGGCTTCCCGCCCTCGTCACCTTCCATCGCGCTGCTGCAGGACGGCAAGCTGCTCTACATGATCGAGCGTCGCGACATCGAGGTGCGGTCGGCGCAGATGATCGCCGACATGTTGACGATGGCGTTCGACAAGTACTGCAAGCCGGCGGCGACCATCGGCAATCGATAATCTGGGGTCGGGCGATCGACGATCATCGATAAGTCGACCATCCATATCGTGTCATCGGGCAGACGGTTGGCCGATGGCACGATGCCCATCGATTGCCCGATTCATCGATATGGTTGCCTCGATTACTCGATGATCTTCGATTGCCAGATCACCGATTTCCGATCAGCGATGACAAGTTTCTAACGATCGTGTGATCTCTCTCCGACCCCGTTGACACGATCGATGCCGGCACGCCGCTCGTCTCCTCGAGCCGCTTGATGTAGCGCTGCGCTTCCGCCGGCAGGTCCTCGAAGCGCGTGATGCCCTTCGTCGGGCGGGACCATCCAGGCAGCGTTTCGTAGATCGGCTCGCACACCGCGAGCTGAGCGATGTCCCCTGGCATCTCGGCGAGCGTCTCCGATCCGCACCGGTACGCGGTGCAGACCTGCAGCTCCTCCAGGCCGTCGAGCACGTCGAGCTTCGTGATCGCGAGCGAAGAGAGACCGTTGACTCTCGTCGCGTACCGCACCGCGACGGCGTCGTACCAGCCGCATCGGCGCGGCCGGCCCGTCGAGGCGCCGTATTCCTGCCCTGTTTCGCGCAACCGCTCGCCCATCGGCCCGGTGAGCTCGGTCGGGAGTGGGCCCGCGCCGACGCGCGTCGTGTACGCCTTGGCCACGCCGAGGACCGTGCCGACTTGTGACGGGCCGATGCCCAGGCCGGTCGCCGCGCCGCCGGCCGTGCCATTCGACGAGGTGACAAACGGATAGGTGCCGTGGTCGATATCGAGCAGCGTGCCCTGCGCGCCCTCGAACATGACCGCGCGGCCGGCCTTCATCGCGCGATGCAGATACAGCGAGGTGTCGATGACGAGCGGTTGCAGGCGTTGCCAGACCGTTCGCAGGTCCGCCAGCACGTCCTGCCACTGCATGTCCATGTTGCCGACGAGGCGATTGCGCGCGGCAACGTTCTCGTGCACCGCGCTCGCAAGCGCGCCGTCGTTGCTCGCGTCCGCGAGGTCTCCGACGCGCACGCCGCGGCGGCCGATCTTGTCTTCGTAGGCCGGCCCGATGCCGCGCGACGTCGTGCCGATCTTCCGCTCGCCGCGCCGCGCTTCCGCCAGCACGTCCAGCTCGCGGTGATACGGCAGGATGAGATGCGCCTTGTCGCTCACCATCAGGCGTCCCGCGACGTCGATCCCCAGTCCGGCCAGCTCGTCCATCTCCCCGAACAGCGCGTGCGGATCGACGACGACACCGTTGCCGATGATGCAGATGACGCCGGGATGCAGGATCCCCGACGGAATCAGGTGAAGGACGAACTTGCGCCCGCCGACATACACGGTATGTCCCGCGTTGTGTCCGCCTTGATAGCGCGCGACGACCGCGAAGTGCGCGGTCAGCAAATCGACGATCTTTCCCTTGCCCTCATCGCCCCATTGGGCGCCGACCACGCACAGATTCATGCGGGTAGCATGATACCGTTGTGCCGCTCCGGCGCGAAACGCCGGCTCGTTGACGATGATCGAACTTGACGGCGCCACGCTCACGCTCGACGCGCTCGACCGCATCGCGCACGGCGACGAATCCGTGCGCCTCTCGCCTGACGCGATGACACGCGTCGGCGCCGCGCGCGAGGTCGTGGACCGCCACGCGGCCGGCGGCGCCGCCGTCTACGGAATCAACACCGGGTTTGGCGCGCTGGCGGACGTCGCCATCCCGGCCGATCAGCTCTCCGCACTCCAGCTGAACCTGCTCCGGAGCCACGCCGCCGGCGTCGGTGAGCCGCTCCCGGTCCCGGTAGTGCGCGCGTTGCTCGCGCTGCGCGCGAACGTCCTCGCGAAGGGCTACTCCGGGATCCGCGTCGGGACCGTCGAGGCGCTCATCGCGCTGCTCAACGCGCGCGTGCATCCGCGCGTGCCGGCGCGCGGTTCGGTCGGCGCCAGCGGCGACCTCGCGCCGCTCGCGCACCTGGCGCTGGTGCTCGTGGGCGAGGGCGACACGCTCGACGGACGCTCCGGGGCCGACGCGCTCGCCCAGGCCGGTCTCCGGCCCGTGTCGCTCGCGCCGAAGGAAGGCCTCGCGCTCATCAACGGCACGCAAGCGAGCACGGCGCTCCTCGCGCTCGCGGTGCTGGAGACGACGCGCCTGACGCGCGTGGCGGACATCGCGGCGGCGCTCTCGATTGACGCGCTGCGCGGATCGTTCCATCCCTTCGAGGCGCGCATTCACGACGCGCGTCCCGTGCCGGGCCAGGGCGCCTCGGCCGCCAACCTGCGGCAGCTCGGGACGGGCAGCGCGATCAACGCGTCGCACGCCAACTGCGGCAGGGTCCAGGACGCCTACGCGCTGCGCTGCGCGCCGCAGGTGCACGGTGCCGCCCGCGAAGCTCTCACGTTCGCCCGCCGGCTCGCCGAGATCGAAATCAACGCCGGCACCGACAACCCGATGGTCTTCGCCACGCCGGGCGACATCGTCTCCGGCGGCAATTTCCACGGCGCCCCCATCGCGCTCGCCTCTGACACCTTGGCGCTCGGCCTCGCACAGCTCGCCACGATCAGCGAGCGCCGCACCGACCGGCTGATGACCCCGGCGGAAAGCGGCCTGCCGGCCTTTCTGATCAAGGACTCCGGCCTGAATTCTGGCCTGATGATGGCCCACGTCACGGCCGCGGCGCTGACGTCGGAGATCAAGACGCTCGCCCATCCCGCCGGCGTGGACACAATCCCGACGTCGGCGGGACGCGAAGATCATGTGAGCATGAGCATGGGCGCCGCGCTCAAGCTCGCGCGCGCGGTCGACCTCACGCGCCACGTCCTCGCGATTGAGATTCTCGCCGCCTGTCAGGGCCTCGATCTGCTCGCGCCGCTCACCTCGTCGGCGCCGCTCGAACGCGTCCGTCGCGCGGTGCGCGCGGTCGTGCCGACACTCATCGTCGATCGCTCGCCCTCGCCTGACATCGCTCGCATTGCCGAGTTGATCGAACGCGGCGCGCTCGAAGCGGCCACGGGGCTCGGGCTGGCCTAGGTAATCAAGTTAGAAGTTCGAAGTATGAAGTTCGAAGTATGAAGTTCGAAGTATGAAGTTCGAAATTCGCTGAACACGCCTGACCGCGTGTCTCTCCGAAACTTCCAACTTCGAACTTCTGACTCCTAACTTGACCAGACTCGACTCACCACGTATCCCACTCCCATACACACGACCGTCCCCACCATCACGTACCACGTCCACGCGAGCGGCGTGAACAGCCGCACGAGGATCATGGTGGCGAGCGAGAACGCGATCCCTGAGAGCACGCCCGTTTGCGTCGCGCGCGGTGAGAGGCGCGCGAGGAGAAACGCGCCGAGCATCGGGCCGTAGACAATCGACGCGATCGTCAGGCCCGTCGTGAACACCGACCCCCAGCCGCGCGCGAGGATCGCGATGCCGACCAGCACGACGCCCCACGCCGCGGTGAGCCAGCGCGAGAGCCGCAGCAGTCGCGGGCCCTCCACCGTGCCGCCGGCGAGCGGCGCGTAGAAATCGATCACCGTGGTTGACGCCAGCGAGTTGAGCGACGCGCTGAGGTTGGACATCGCCGCGGCGAAGATCGCCGCGATCACCAGTCCGGAAATCCCGTGGGGCAGGCTGCGGACGATGAACGCGGGAAAGATCTCGTCGTTCGTCACGATCGCCGGCATCGGGTTGAACGTGTAGAAGGTGAACAGCAGCAGCCCGACCATCAGGAACAGCACGAACTGGGCGAAGACGACGACGCCGCTCAGAATCAGCGCCTTCTGGCTGTCACGCGCGGTGCGGCACGTGAGGAGCCGCTGGACGAGCAGCTGATCGGTGCCGTGCGACGCCATCGTCAGGAACGTCCCGCCGATGAGCCCGGCCCAGAACGTGAACGGCACGGTCCAATCCCACGAAAACGAGAGCACCTGGAGCTTGCCGGCGTGCCCCGCCACATCCAGGACCGTGCTCCAGCCGCCGGGAATCAGCCGCAGCAGCTCGAACGCGGCGAGGAGCGAGCCGCCCAGGTAGATGACCAGCTGGATCACGTCGGTCCAGATCACCGCCGTGATGCCGCCCTCGAACGTGTACACGAGCGTGAGTCCCCCGACGATGAGAATCGACCACAGCCAGAGGTGCGGCAGGTCCGGCAGGCTCGCGGAAATCACCGCGCTCAGCACGAGGGACGCGGCAAACACCCGCACGCCCTCCGCGAGCGGCCGCATGACGAGAAACAGCGACGCCGTGACGTGTTTGGCCGCCGCGCCGAAGCGCCGATTGAGCAGCTCGTAGGCCGTCAGCATGTTCCCGGAGAAGTACGCCGGGATGAACAGCACGGCGATCAGCACGCGCGCCACCATGTAGCCCAGCACAACCTGCAGGTACGTGAGGTTGCCGCCGAGCTCGGGCCGTGGAAGCGTCGCGAACGCAATCGCGGGCACGCCGACGAGGGTGAGCGTGCTCGTCTCGGTCGCGACGATCGAGAGGCTGATCACCCACCAGCGGATGTTGCGTGCGCCGATGAAGTAGTCGGCGACCGTGTGCTGCGCGCGACGGAAGCGCGTGCCGAACGCCGTAATGCCGGCGAGGTAGAGAATGAGGACGCCGTAGTCGAGGAGCGAAAACCCCATGGGGCGGCGGTGACGCGCCGCGCGTGCGGGGATTGTCTGAAGAAAGATGTAGACAACGCAAGGCGAAAAGGCTTCACGATAGGGCGCGGGCGGACGCGCGCCCCTGCCGGGCTCTTGTCAATTGTTGACAGCCACTCGCAACGTTCTTTAGAGTGCTGACTTCCCCGGCCGGCTCGCGCGTTTGTCCGCTGACAGTGATGCGCTGGTCGTTGAACGCGATGCCTGTAACCTCTCGTCTCGTCCGCGCCCCGCGGGGCACGACGCTCGCCTGCAAGGGCTGGCCTCAAGAAGCCGCCCTCCGGATGCTGATGAACAATCTGGACCCGGATGTGGCCGAGCGCCCCGAGGATCTCGTTGTGTACGGCGGGTCCGGCAAGGCCGCGCGCAGCTGGGAGGCGTTCGACGCGATCGTCGCGTCGCTCAAGTCGCTCGATCACGACGAAACCCTGGTCGTGCAGTCGGGCAAGCCCGTCGCCGTGTTCCGCACGCACGCGTGGGCGCCCCGCGTCCTCATCGTCAACTCGCTGCTCGTCCCGGCGTGGGCCAACTGGACGACGTTCCGGGATCTCGAAGACCGCGGGCTGACGATGTTTGGCCAGATGACCGCCGGATCGTGGATCTACATCGGCACGCAAGGCATCCTGCAGGGCACCTACGAGACGCTTTCCGCGCTGGCCCGCAAGCATTTCGGAGGATCGCTCCGCGGCAAGCTCACGGTCACGGCGGGTCTTGGCGGCATGGGTGGCGCGCAGCCGCTGGCCGTCACCATGAACGAGGGCGTCGCGCTCGTCGTCGAGGTCGATCCGTCGCGGATTGCGCGGCGGCTGGCCACGAAGTATCTGGACGAGGACGCGGGCTCGCTCGACGAGGCGTTGACGCGAGCCGCGGACTACCAGCGGCGCGGCGTCGCGCGCTCGATCGGGCTTGAAGCGAACATTGCCGACGTTCTGCCGGCCCTGCTGGCGCGCGGCGTGACACCCGACGTGCTCACGGACCAGACGTCAGCGCACGACGCGCTCCTTGGGTACGTCCCGAACGGCCTGTCGTTCGCCGAGGCGCTCCGGCTGCGCGAGCGCGACCCCGAAGAGTACGTCCGGCGATCGATGGCCACGATGGCCGAGCACGTTCGCGCGATGCTCGCGTTGAAAGCGCGCGGCGCGGTGACGTTCGACTACGGCAACAACCTCCGTGGGCAGGCGCAGCAAGCCGGCGTCGCGAACGCGTTCGACATTCCCGGCTTCGTCCCTGAGTACGTGCGCCCGCTCTTCTGCGAGGGCAAAGGCCCGTTCCGCTGGGCGGCGCTCTCGGGCGACCCGGAGGACATCCGGGCGACCGATCGGCTCGCGCTCGAGATGTTCGCGCACGACGACGCGCTGTGCCGATGGATTCGGCTCGCGGGCGAGCGCGTCGCGTTCCAGGGACTGCCCTCGCGCATCTTCTGGCTCGGGTACGGGGAGCGCGCCAGATTCGGCCTCGCGCTGAACGATCTCGTGCGGCGCGGCGTCGTGCGCGCGCCGATCGTGATCGGACGCGACCACCTCGACGCGGGATCCGTCGCGTCGCCCAACCGCGAGACCGAAGGCATGCGCGACGGCAGCGACGCGATCGCCGACTGGCCCGTGCTCAACGCGCTGCTCAACACCTCGTCCGGGGCGACGTGGGTCTCGGTACATCACGGCGGCGGCGTCGGTATCGGGTTCTCGCTGCACGCCGGCATGGTCGTCGTCGCCGACGGATCGCGCGAGGCGGATGAGAAGCTCGAGCGCGTGCTGACGTGTGACCCGGGCATGGGCGTCGTGCGCCACGCGGATGCGGGCTATCCTGAAGCGATTCGCACCGCGCGTGAGCGCGGCATCAGCATGCCGATGCTCAACACGCGGCCGGAGTCGTCGCGATGATCGCCGAACGCCCCGCGCTCGAACGCCGCGTGCTGGCCTCGCTCGAGGCGGGCCGGATTCCGGTCCTGCTCGGCGGGTGCGGCATCGGCCGCACGTCCGCGCTGCTGCGCCTCGTGCGGCTCGCGGGCATCAATCGGAGCCAGTACCTCGACATGGCGGCGGCCGCGACCACGCCCGAGCGCTGCCTGCAGGCGGTGACCGCGGTGTCGGCGTTCCGGCGGCCTGGCCTCGCCGCGGCGCCCGCGACCGCGCGCGCCGCCTTCGACGGGCTCCTGGCGTTCTTCGATCAAGCCGTGGCGGCCGATGGCGGGCCCGTCACATTCCTCCTCGACGAGTTCCTCGACGTCCGCACGTTCGAGAATTTCCCGGGCTTGCGCCACGTGCAACGCGAGCTGGTGGCGCGGCTCGCCGCGAGCCCCGCGCGGTTCGTGCTCGCGTCGCGCTTCACGCAACGCGTCCATCGGCTGCTGCGCGACGCGCCCGCGCGCTTCGAGGTCGTGCACGTCCCGGCACTCGACGTCGAGGAGACCATCGCGCTCGCACTCGCGCACGACGGCGGACGCCGCGATTGGGCCGCCGACATCGCGCCGGCCGTGATCGCACTCACGGGCGGGCGCGCGGCGTACATCAACGTGCTGCTCGAGGCCCTCGGCACCTTGGGCCCCGCGATCGATCCGGTCGCGGCGCTGGCGGCGCTGTTCGCGCCCGAAGGCCGGCTCACCGCGCGATGCCGCGAAAGCTACGAGTTCAGGCTGCATCGCGCGCGCGGCTACGGCGCGCTCAAGGCCATCCTCGGCGTGCTCGCCTCGGACGAGCCGCTCAACCTGACCGAGATCTCGCACCATCTGCATCGCACGCCTGGCTCGACGAAGGACTACCTCTCGTGGCTGGAGGACGTCGATCTCGTGACCTTCCAGGGCAAACGCTACGCGTACGACGATCCGCTGCTTCGGCTCTTCGTGCGCCTCTATGCGCAGCCCGTGCCTCCCAGCGATGACGTGATCGTGCGAGAGGTCGGCGCGTACGCGAAGTCTCGTTTGCCGATGGCGCGCGAGCACGCGACGGTCGCGGCCGCTCCGTCCGAAGGATCCGGCGGCGGCCCCGGGTCGGGCATCATCGAGATCGATTGATCGTTACTTTTTCTTGAGGGCGAAGAGCGCCGCGCGCGCGGCCTGCTGCTCCGCGTCTTTCTTCGAGCGCCCGTCAGCGCGGCCCGACACCGTGCCGCCGACCAGCACCTCGACCTCGAACCGCTTTCGATGGTCGGGACCTTCGGCGGCGGCGACGCGGTAGTTCGGCAGGCCGCGGCCTTCCGCTTGCAGCCACTCCTGGAGCGCGGACTTCCAGTCCTCGGTGAACGACGCCTCCGCGGCGTGATCGCCCGCCGCGTCGATGAGCGGGCCGAACTGCGAGACGATGAACGCGTAGGCGGCCTCGACGCCGCCGTCGAGGTAGATCGCCGCGATGAGCGCCTCGTAGCTGTCGGCGAGGATCGCGTGCTTCTGCCGGCCGCCGGTCTTCTCTTCCCCACGCCCCAGCAGAACGAAGCGTCCGAGATCGATGTCCTCGGCCAGCCGCGTGAGCGACGCCGCCGACACGATCGACGCCTTCACTTTGGATTTGTAGCCTTCGCTGTGCGTCGGATAGCGATGGAAGAGCATGTCGGCCATGACGAAGCCGAGCACGGCGTCGCCGAGGAATTCGAGCGACTCGTTGTCGATGACGCCGCCCGAGGCGTCCTCGTGCGCGCGCGATCGATGCGTCAGCGCGTGCTCGAGCAGGCCGAGATCGCGGAAGTGGTAGTCGATCCGCTCTTCGAGCGGTCCGAGGGTGTCGCTGATCCGCCGCACTTCGGCCGCGGCGGCTTCGTCGAGGTGGCTGCGGATCAAGTCGCGCGCCTGCCCCGCCGATCCGCTCGGCACGCTCACGGCGAACTCCGTTTGGTCGAATCGGACCGGGAACACGGACCGCGCAAGCGCCGAGCCGACGTTCGACTCGATCCCGTGGGCATCGAGCAGGCCGCAGACGACCTCCGCCTCGATCGACGAGTGCGTGCGGAAGATGATGACGGGCGGGCCGGGAGTCCGTTCGGCGCTCACAGCTGTCTACGCGGCCGCGTCGTCCCTGACCTTGAGCACGACCATGGTCATATCATCGTGCGGCTCGGCGTCGCCGACAAATGCTTTGACCTCGCGGAGCACCCGCTCGCGAATGCCGGCGGCGTCCAGATGCTGATGCCCGGCCACCACCCGCACGAGGGCCGCGTCGCCGAAGAGCTCGCCATTCTGGTCCATGGCCTCGGTGATACCGTCAGTGTAGAGGACGATCACGTCGCCGGCGGCGATCGGCCGCGTGTGCTCCTCGAGCACCGCTTCGAAGCGGTCCCCGGCACCCGGCAGCCGCAGGCCGAGGACCATCCCCGACGACATCACGACCTCGCACACGCCGTTGCCCGCGACGATGAGCGGCGGATGGCCGGCGCGCGCGGACGTCAACGTGCCGCGCTCGAGATCGACGATGGCGTAGGTCATCGTGATGAAGCTGCGGTTGTCGAGGTGCGCCGAGAGCAGCCGGTTGACTTCGATCAGGAGCCGCCGCGGCGATCGATGGGTGTGGCTGAGCGCGAGCATGAGCCCCTTGAGCTCGGCCATGTACAACGCGGCGGAGGTGCCCTTGCCCGAGACGTCGGCCACGAGCACCCCGAGCTGCCGCGGCCCGATGTCGAAGAAGTCGTAGTAATCCCCGCCCACTTCGCGCGCCGGCTCACAGAGATCCGCGATGCCGAGGCCGTCGATTGCCGGCGGCTCGACCGGGAGCAGTGACTTTTGGATCTCTCGCGCGATGCGCAGCTCGTCGTCGAGCCGCTGCTTCTCACGCTGGACGTGCAGCAGGTGCTCGATGCTCGCGCTCATGCGGTTGAACGATTCGGAGAGATCGCCCAACTGGTCGCGCGACGTGATGTTGACGCGGTGCGCGAAGTCGCCCTGCTGGACCCGCTCCGTTCCCGTGAAGAGCTCGTGCACGGCGGACGTGATCATACGCGCGAGCGTCGCGCCCATGAAGAGCGCCGATCCCTGGATCACGAGCAGCAGGAGCCCGACCACGGCCGCGGACCCGAGAAAGTCGCTCCACTTCCCTTGCGTGCCGGGCGACGCGAGGGACTGGGCCGCGGCGACCCTCTCGTAAAGACGGCCCAGGGGGGCATCGAGGCCAATCGCGACGCGACCCGGCCGGCCGGTCTCCCACTCGACGCAGTCCATGAACACCACGGTGTTCTGAAAGATCGAGAACATCCCGCTGCCCGTCCGCGATCCACTCGTAAATGACGGTGCCGGCCCCTTGGGGTCCATCGAGACCGTGATCCCGCGGATGCGCGTGCTCGTCCGGTCGTCGAGGCGCGAGACCACGTCGGTATCGATCGGCAGATCGGCGACGACCATCCGTGTGCCGTCGGCGGTGAGCGACGCCGCGCGGATCACCAGTCGGGGATCGGCGCCCGCCGCGCTGACGAGCGGCACCACCCCGTGAAAGCCCCGCGCGAGCGCGACCCACTCAGGCGCCTCCTTCGGGACCTCCGCGTGCTGCCACGGACCCGCCGCGATGATCGGACGCGAGGACGCCTTGACCGGCACGACGGCCATCGAAAGCTCGGCAAACTGCGTTTTGAGATTGGCGACCTTCCGCTCGATGCCTGCTTCGGTGGTCGCCGGACTCCGGCTGATCTCGATTGCCGACGTCTCGGCGAATTGCTGGACGTTGTCCGAGAGGTCGTTGAAGCCTTCGTGGAACATGTAGGCCGCAACGTCGTTATAGAACACGACGGCGACGAACAGCGCGAAGACGCCGACGAGCACGACTGGGAACACACCGATGAAGACGTACGACAAGATCAGCTTCCGCCGCACGCGCCAGAGCAGCCGGCGGCGGTTGCGCGCGATGATCAGGCCGACGAGCCACGCGGTCGATCCGATGAGCGCGAGCGAGTTGACCTTGCGGAAGATCTCGAGCAACGGCGGCAGCGCAACGAGGCGCTGCACGAGGACGAGCACGAGCCAGAGCGCGCCGGACAGTAGCGCCAGCCGGCCGGTCAGCGTGTGCAGCAGATTCAGCTGGCGCGGAGGCGGCGTCATGCCACCAGCGGTTGCAAGCGCCGACGAATTGGTGGGGGCCGAGCGTGCGCTGGTCGAACGTCCCTCGCGGCTCACGTGGTTTGGTCGGTTGCGAATCGAATCATAGCAGACTATCGTAGACGCCCGAGCCGCGATGAAACTCACCGAACGCGCACGATTCGCCACCATCTGCCTGCACGCCGGTCAAACACCCGATCCGTCGACGGGCGCCATCATCACGCCGATCTTCCAGACGGCCACCTACGCCCAGGAAGAGGTCGGCAAGCACAAGGGCTTCGAGTACGCGCGCACGCAGAATCCGACGCGCGCGGCAGTCGAAGCCAACCTCGCCGCGATCGAAGGCGGCCGCGCCGCATTTGCGTTTGCGTCCGGCATGTCCGCGATCAACGCCATCGCCGCGCGCCTCGCGAGCGGCGATCACGTCATCGTCACGGATAACACGTACGGCGGGACGTTCCGGCTGTTCGACAAGGTGCTGCGCCGGTATGGGCTGACGTTCAGCTACGTCGACACGTCCGATCTCGGCGCCACCGAGCGCGCGTTCACGCCTCAGACCAAGCTCGTCTTCGTCGAAACGCCGACCAACCCGGTGATGCGCATCACCGACCTCTCCGCAGTCGCGAAGATGGCGCACAGCCGAGGGGCGTCGCTGGTCGTGGACAACACGTTCGCCAGCCCGTGCCTGCAGCGCCCGCTGGCGTTTGGCGCTGACCTGGTCGTCCACAGCACGACCAAGTACCTCAACGGCCACAGCGACTCCGTGGGCGGGGTCGTCGTCGCGAACCGCGACGAGGACATCGAGTGGCTGCGCTTCATCCAGAACGCCGCCGGCGCGATTCTGAGCCCGTTCGACTCCTGGCTGGTGTTGCGCGGCACGAAGACGCTGCCGCTCCGCATGGCCCAGCACTCGGCCAATGGGATGGCGCTCGCGACATTCCTGGCCTCACACGCCCGCGTGACGCGCGTGCTCTACCCGGGGCTGCCCAGCCACCCGCAGCACGACCTGGCCAGGCGCCAGATGCCCAACGGCTGGGGCGGGATGCTCTCCTTCGAGGTCGGCTCGCCCGACGAAGCCCGCGCGGTCCTCAACCGCTTCAAGCTCATGACGCTCGCCGAGAGCCTCGGCGGCGTCGAGACCCTCGTCTGCCACCCGGCAACGATGACCCACGCCTCGGTCCCGCCCGAACGCCGCGCGGCGATCGGGCTCAGCGACAGCCTCGTCCGCATCTCCGCGGGGATCGAGGACATCGAAGACCTCAAAGAGGACCTCGCGCAGGCGCTCGGCTGAACCTCGCATGAACTGAGAAGCCCGGGGTGAACTGAGAGGTCGAGCGATCAAGACTCGGTTTTTGGCCCAAGACTGCGCTCGACCCACCTGAGGTAATCCTGACTGCCGTCGATGACGGGTACGACGATGAACTCGGGCACGTCGTAGGGGTGACGGGCGCGGAGGGCGTCCCAGAGAGCATCGATCTGGTCGGTGGTCGTCTTGATGAAGAGCTGCTGCTCCTGGTCGGTTTGCGGCAGGCCGTCCCAGGTGTAGACCGACTTCACCGCGGGCAGGATGTTGACGCAGGCGGCGAAGCCCGACCCGACCAGCTCGTGCGCCAGCTTGGTCGCGTCGAAGTCGCCGGGAAGCGTGGTCAGCGCCAGAACGATCTCGCTCATGCCCCTATTTTCCTCTTGTACCGCTGCCGAAAAACTGATACAAAGATGTCGCGCATGTTTCAGGACGACGTGTCGATGCCCGAGCCGGCCGCGGCCCCCGTGGCGCGCGCGCGTCGTAAGCCGCGGCCCGCGCATGAGTTGCGCGAGCGCAACCGCCGGCTCGTCACCTGGGCGCTCCTGCTCGGCTCGTTCATCCTCATCGTCAATGCCCTGTTCGGCGAGCGCGGCTATCTGGCCGTGGTCCGCGCGCGACAGGAGTATCGCACGGTCGCCGACGAGCTGAAGCGGCTCTCGGAGGAAAACCAGCGCCATCTGGACGAGATCCGTGACATCAAGAACGACCCGGCCGCCCTCGAGGAGGCCGCGCGCCGCGAGCTGGGTCTCGTCAAGCCCGGCGAAACGATCATCATCATTCATGACGCTCGCCCGGCCTCGACCCCTGCCCCACCCAAGTAGTGTCCTCGCTCGTCGACTTCGTCCTTCATTTCGATAAACACCTGCTCGACTTCATCAGCGCCTATGGCGCGTGGGTCTACGCGCTGCTGTTCGGCATCGTGTTCGCGGAAACCGGGTTCGTCGTCACGCCGTTTCTGCCTGGTGACTCGCTGTTGTTCGCGGCCGGCGCCGTGGCCGCGACCGGCTCGCTGAACGCCCCGGCGGTGATCGGGCTGCTGGCGTTCGCCGCGTTCGCGGGGAACGCCGTGAACTACTCGATCGGACGCGCGATCGGCCCGCGGGTGTTTCAGGCGACCGACGCGTCGAGCTGGTCGCATCGGCTGCTCAACCGGCACCATCTCGCGCGCGCGCATGCGTTCTTCGAGCAGTACGGCGGCAAGGCGGTGGTGCTCGGGCGATTCGTACCGATCGTCCGCACGTTCGTCCCGTTCGTCGCGGGCGCGGCGCAGATGACGCCCGCCTCGTTCGTGCTCTACAACGCCGCGGGGGCAGCGGGCTGGGTCGTGCTGTGTGTGGGCGCGGGCTGGTTCTTCGGGAACATCCCGGTCATCAAGAACAACTTCTCCCTCGTCACGATCGGCATCGTCGTCGTTTCGGTCCTGCCGGTCGTCATCGAATACCTCAAGCACCGGAAAGGACGCCGGGAGTAGTTTTACGATTTGCGTAAAACTACTCCCGGCGTCCTTAGTATTATTTCCCCCACCCCATGCGCCGGCTCCTCGCCCTGATCGCCCTGGCGTGGCTCTGCACATCCGGGCTGGCGGCCCAGGCCCCCACTGAAAAGGGGCGTCTTGGCATGACGCTCGAGGAGATCCTCACGCCTTGGACGGGCGACCTCGACGGCATGGTGCAGCGCCGGATGATCCGCGTGCTCACCACGTTCAGCAAGACACAGTACTTCGTCGATCGCGGCCAGCCGCGCGGCACGGCCTACGACCAGGGCAGGCTCCTCGAGGACGAGCTCAACGGCAAGCTCGGGACCGGGAATCTGAAGATCAACGTCCAGTTCGTGCCGCTCGCGCGCAACGAGCTGTTGCCGTCGCTCATCGCCGGCAAGGGCGACATCGTGATGGCGGACCTGACGGTTACGCCGGAGCGCGCCCGGACCGTCGACTTCGTCGATCCGTGGATCGCCGGCGTCGACGAAATCGTCGTCTCGAGTCCGAAGGCGCCCCCGATCGCCACGGTCGACGATCTCTCCGGTAAGGACGTCTTCGTCCGCGAGTCGAGCAGCTACTACCAAAGCTTGATCGCGCTCAACGAGCGATTCACGAAAGAGGGCAAGGCGCCCGTCAAGCTGACGCCGGCGCCAGAAGAGCTCGAGGACGAGGATCTCCTCGAGATGGCGAATGCCGGTCTTGTCACCTACCTCGTGGTTGACAACCACAAGGCGTGGTTCTGGCAGCGTGTGTGGCCGCAGCTCGTGCTCTACCCGACGGCCACGCTCCGCACCGGCGGTCAAATCGCGTGGGCGATCCGGAAGGACAGCCCGAAGCTCAAGCAGGCGCTCAACGCGTTCCTGGCGACGAACGGCAAGGACTCACTCAACGCGCGGATGATCTTCCGGCGCTACCTGCTCAACACGCAGTTTGTGAAGGGCGCGGGCGCCGACGCCGCGCGCCAGCGCTTCACCACGCTCGTCGCGTTCTTCCGGAAGTACGGCGCGCAGTACAACATCGACTGGATGCTGATGGCGGCGCAAGGCTACCAGGAATCGCGCCTCGATCAGGCGGCGAAAAGCCAGGTCGGCGCGATCGGCGTCATGCAGGTAATGCCCGCCACGGGCAAAGAGCTCAACGTGGGAGACATCACGCAGGTGGAGGCCAACATCCACGCCGGCGTGAAGTTCATCCGCGCGATGGTCGATCGGTACTTCGCGAACGAGCCGATGGACGATCTCAACAAGGTGCTGTTCGCGTTCGCGTCTTACAACGCGGGCCCGGCGCGCGTGCGGCAGCTCCGCAAGGAGGCCGCGACGCGCGGCCTCGATCCGAACATCTGGTTCAACAACGTCGAGCGCATCGCGAACGAGCGGATCGGGCGCGAGACCGTCACGTACGTCAGCAACATCTACAAGTACTACGTGACGTATCTATTGATTCAGGGCGAGTACATGCAGCGTCGGGCCATCAAGAAGGTCGACGGCTAGACCTCAGACCCAGGGCCGACGCCGCTCGACAACCGGCACTCGGCCCTGGGAGGGTTTTCTGACGTCTAGGAACATCTTCGCGCTAGCGCCCACGCCTAAGGTAGCGACGGCCTGCGCCGACGAGGCCCGCGACCGCCATGAGCGAGAGGCTCGCCGGTTCCGGCACGGTCGTGAACTGGAAGTTCTGGGCGGTGAATGTCGGAATCGCGTCGCGGCCGATCTGGCCGCTCAGGTTCGTCATGCGCGCGAGGACCTTCAGATCGGCCTGGTTGTCATTGAGATCCGTCGAGAAGACGAGCCGCGCGACATCGAGTCCCTGGTTGAAATAGATGAAGAATCCCGGGCCGGGCGTCGTGATCTGCGCCGCGATCAAATTCGCGGCGTTGCCGGCCGCAAAATTTGTCAACGGGTTGTTGTCGTCATCGAACGTTTGGAGCACGACTACGTTGACGCCCGTGGCGGGCACGTTGGGCGCGGTGGCGTTCACGAAGTGAACGTCCGGTCCCGTGCCAAAAATCGTCGACTCGAGCGAGAAGACGTCCGTGGCAATGTTGAAGGTCGTGAACAGCTCATTGGCGATGATTTGCCGCCCGGGCGTGGTCAAGGCGGTGGTACCGGCGAAAGGATCGGTGTCGAAACGAATAGTGGCGGCGTGGGCGGTGGAGCTCAAAGCCAGAAGCGCGACTCCCACGCCGTAGAACATAGACTGACGCATTATTGATAGTCCTCCTACTTATGCAGGACCAGGGCGGTCGAAAGCTGTCGGGAGGCGGAAAGTCCTTCAGTCTCGACGGCCGTGCCAGGCGAGCACTCGACGCGCGCGCAGCGTGATCCATCGATTCGGCGCGCCGACGTCTCCAGCCAACTCCTCGTGCAGCGTGTCTTTGTGTCGGACGTCGAGCAGCCAGCGGCCATCGGCCTGCCGCCGTTCGAGTACCGCGGCGATGGCCTCGTCGACTCGCGCATCTGGCGCCACCCCAGCCGCGCGCAGATAGTCCAGCCCGCGCAGCACGTCGTAGTGCCAGAGCGGAGGAAACGCGAATCGCGTCCACTCGGGATCGATCATCCCGCCAGTTGACAACCGCCGGAGCAGACGACGCTCGAGGAGATATTCATGCGCGTGCCTTCGGGCGTCCGTCACGGCCCGCGCGGCGCCACACGCCTGCTCGAACGCGAGCAGCCCTTCGAGCACGCAGATCGTCGTATGGAACGACGACCGCACCGACCCGCGCTCCGCCTCGCAGTTCCAGCCGCCATCCGCGAGCTGCTCGCCGAGCAGTCGGTCAACGAGTCGTTCGCTGCGCTCGCCGAAATACGCGCCGAGCGCGACGACGCGGCCGTTGATGCAGGGCTCGACCTCGCCATCGAAGAATGGCGAGTTTCCGAACTCCGGTCCCCACGTGACATTGCCGCGAATGCGATCGATCGCGATTCGCGCCCGCGTGCTCGCCGGGTCCAGTCCGAGGTCGCGCAAGAACACGAGCGTGTACATGGTCGACCACCAGAACGGCACGGCGACGCCATCGCCCCATTGGGCGTCGGGCCGCTGCTGGTCGAGCAGACGCGACCCCCATCCCTCCGATGCGATACGCGCCCGCTCGCCCGTCGCGATCTCCGCAGGCGTGTCGGTGAGGTCGCGCATGACCTGCCAGCGGATGGAGGGATCCGCATCGAGGAGCCAGGCGAGGACCGGATCTGAAGAGGAGCGTGAATGCGGGTGGTTGCGCGCGAGCGACATGCTCATTGCCCGACCCGACCACGTCACTCGCGACGTGGTCGGGCCGAGGTGTGGAACACGACTACGCCGAACGACGACGCCGAACCGCCAGGGCGGCGGCGATCGCCAGACACACTGCGCCGGTGGCTCCGATCAGCGGCAGCGGGCTCGCGGTCTTGGGGAGAGTCTTCTTCTCGCCGGTGCCCGCGGCACCCGTGCTCGACGTCGCCGGAGGCGCGCCGCCGGCTGAACGTGCGGTCGATGCCGCCGGCGCCGGAGTCTTCGGCGCCGGAGCCGCACCCGGAGCGGCCGGGTGGATGGTCGCCTGGACCTGCTGTTCGGTCATGACCTTCGGCGGCTTCTCGGTCACAATCGTCGCCGACAGTCGATCGCCGACGCTCAACTGGGAGATGTCCACGGGCTTGCCATCACGAATGATCGTGATGTTTCGCTTGTCGACCTCACCCTGCGTGAAGTTCTTGTAGCCATTCGGGCCGCGAATCAGGACCGAACCACCCGACGCCTGAATGACTTCTCCGTTACGCACTTCGGTCACCGTCACCGGCGTGACCGTCGTGGTCGTCGTGATGGTGGCCGTGCCCTTCATCCCCGGTTTCAGGTCATGAACGGAGATCTTCTGACCCTTCACGTCGAATTGAAAGTCATCCGCCACCGTGAACTCTTTCGACGCTCCGTCCGCCCCGCGGAGCACGAGCTTGTTGCCGTCAACGGAAATGACTTCGAAACTCTTCATCGCCGTCGTGGTCGTCTTCTGTTGCGCAGAGAGCACGCCGGTCAGACAGACGGCGCCCACCATCGCTGTGAACCACGCTAACTTGCGTCTCATAAATTCCTCCTCACCATTTCCCAATCACCGCCAACGCCAGAGAGTCAACGCTGTGTGTCGGTCGCGGCGCGCGCTCGAACGATGAAGCGCTGCGGCGCGGATCCGATGAAGTAGAACGGATAGCACGTGACGAGCGTTATGGCGCCGGACGGCGTTGGGTCGAGCACCGAGACGTCGTCAGGTGCCACGATCCAGGTTCGCTCGACGCGGTACGTCACCGTCGTGCGGAGCGTCTCGAGCTCCATCACGTCGCCCGGCACAATGTCCTTGAGCACGCGGAAGAAACCGTCGCGGTGACCAGCGATCCCCGAGTTGCCATCCGCACCAGGCGGCGCCGTGCCCTCGATGTGGCCGGCGCCACGGTCGAGGGTCGCGTCGTCGGTGCCTTCGAAGACCGGGACGGTCAGTCGCAACCGGGCAATCTTGAGGACCGCCAGCGCCGTCGGCGCCGGCTGCGTCGACACCAGCTGCCAACCACGGACGCGCGCGGGCGACCAGAGGCTCATATCCGGGGCGCTCGCCGATGGCGTCGGCTCGCCCGCGGTGCGTTGTGCTTCGAACTCGCGGATGGCGTTGCTGGCGGCAATCGTGCTCGACAGAGTGAGCACGGCCCAGGCGCACACGCAGGCCGTGCCGACGAGCCACGCGAGCCGCTCGACGTGTCTTCCGATGCGGTTAACAGGGCTGCGCATTGCGAGCGCCAGGACGCTCAGGGCCCATTGAGAGCAATTCGCGGGCCACCCGGTTCCCCAGGCTCAAAGGCCAGAGACGGTTCGTCCGGCGGCGCAGCCTCTGGGCTGTAGTTGCGCAGAATCCCACGGAAAACCTGCAGAAACTCAGTCCAAGAAGAGCGCGTTGGCGCCCGGACGCTCGGAAAAGCCCTTCAGAGCCGGGCGGCCTCCGCGAACGGTGGTGTGTAACTTTCGGAGTCCCTCCGAGAGACTGGAGACCCACGGAGGGTCGTGGCCGGGCACGAGAGTGTCGCGATCTCGCCCATCACCACCGCCGTCTCCGGCGTCGCGAAAGGCCGCTAGAATTGTGACATGAGGAACGTGACGCGCTCGCTCGGCCGATTCGGCCTCGCCCTCGGGCTGATGATCGTCTCCGTCGTCGTGTCCGGCTCTGCCACTGGCCAGAGCACGGTCGCGCCGCAGGCCTCCGGACCGTGCGCGCTCCTGACGATCGACGACATTCAATCGCTCGCACCGAACACGAAGATCGCCGACGGCCTCACGACGTCGTTCGATCTCGGCTACAGCGCGTGTCGATACACGTGGGGCACGGGCTTCAACCACTACACGCTCGACGTGACCGTTGGTGAGGCGTCGCGGATGTTTGCCGGCATGCAGCCTGACTTGGTGAAGCCGGCACTTCAGGCGCTGGTCACCGTGGGAACGGCCGACGCGTTGATCCCGGAGCTCGGTGACGCGGCCATCTTCAAAGCGGATTCTCAGGTCTACGTTTGTGCCACCGCCTACCTCAAGAGCCGGATCCTCCAGGTGCGCCTCGACGGTTCGGACGCACGCGACAAGAAGGATCAAGTGATCGCGCTGCTGAAGACAGCCGCGTCGCGGTTCTAGAAGACTCCCCGGTCGGACAGCTGGAGAAGCTGGACGACCAGCACCCAGGTCATTCCGACAAGGATCGTGGTCATCACGAACGTGGTTCGCCATGATTCCTTCGCGTCCCAGCGCAGATATACGAGCGCTGATGCCGCGGTGCCGATGACCAGGCCGAAGAGCCACGCGTTGGCGACGAAAAATGCGAACCAGGCGATCCGGATTAGATGCGTGCCGCCTCGCGCCGCAGGCCGTCGCTCCGCTTCGGCGGTCGCGACCTTACGCCACGACAGGGCGAGCTGCAGCAGTGACAGGCCGAACATCGCACCAAACGCGATTCGCGGAAACACGCTCGGGTGGCCAGTGAGCGACAGACTGAATACCAGGCCCGCTGTCGCGGCAGCGGCGAAACACGCACTCATCAAGACATCGGCGCGCCATGCCGATGCCTCTCGTGCGATCGGCCTGCGACCTTCCCGACGCCGGCTCGCGCGACGCCCAGCCAGGAGCAACGCGATCGCCGCGGTCGCGAGCACAAGGACGGTGGGTCGCAGCACCCACGACCAGCCGTAAAGCGTGTTCGACAAAAGGACTCGCCGCTCGACCAACGGGCCCAGCACGAACGCGAGCATCAGCGGCGCCCTCGGCCACTTGAGAATGGACATCGCGTAGCCCAGGCCTCCGATCAGCAACAGGACGCCCAGGTCAGCCGTGGCATGCCGCTCGGCGACGGTACCGATCAGCACGAACGTCAGGATCACGGGAAACAGGAGGGCCGGACGCACGCGCGCGAGACGCGCGACCCAGCCGAGCGAGGCCATGCCGATGACCGCGCCGACGGCGCTGGCAATCACGGTGCACCAGACCAGCGCGAAGACCAGCGTCAGCTGCCCGCCTGCGCCAGCCGGCAGAAGCATCGTGGGACCAGGCGCGATGCCTTTGAGAATCAACGCGCTCAACAAGAACGACGACGCCAGGCCACCGGGAATCCCCAGCGCCAACGTCGGCACCATCGCGCCACCGTGGGTGGCGGTCGTGGCCGACGCCGGTCCGATCACGCCTTCGATCGCGCCCGAGCCCGGCAAGCTTTCGTCACCAGCAGCATCGTGGCGCTTCGACGTCTGCGCGTGCGCGTAGGCAATCCATTGGGTGACGGACGCGCCGACGCCTGGCAGGCTGCCGATCACAGCGCCGATGGCGCTACAGCGAAACACCAGGCCCGCCTGCCGAACCGATTCCCGCACGCCATCTATGGCGCTCCGGCCGGCCTTGGTCGTGGCGCCCTCCGGAAGATGCCGGCTCCGGATCATGGCCAGCGCCTCGGCAACAGCAAAAATTCCAAGGGCCACAGGCAGCAACCCGAGGCCATCCCACAGTGAGAGTTGCGCGAACGTGAATCGGGGCTCCGCGCGAAATGGATCGAGCCCGACCGTCGCGAGCCCCAGTCCCAGCGCACCGCTGAACAGACCCTTGACCGGATCGGCATGCGACAGCGGCACCAGGAGACTGATGCCAACGATCGCGAGCGCCGCCAGCTCCGGCGAGCCGACGTGCGCGAGCACGCGGGGCGCGAGCGGAATGAAGGCGACGAGCACGCCCATGCCAAAGAGCGCACCCATCATCGACGCACTAATCGCGGCGCCCGTCGCGAACCGGCCTTCTCCACGTAGCGCCAATGCGTGCCCGTCGGCGACGATCGCTGCGGCCGTGGCTTCGCCTGGCACGCCGAGCAGAATGGACGTGATGTCGCCGGCGCCGGCGGTCACGGCCGTCGTCGCCGTCAGCAGGACGAAGCCGTCGATCGGCGCGAGCGACACGACGGCCGGCAGAAGAAATGCGAGTGCGGCCGGCGCGCCGAGCCCAGGCAGGACGCCGACGACGTAACCGACGAGGACACCGGCAAGCAGATAGCCGGGAGTCGGCCACGTGAGTACCTGCTGGAGGCCCGCAATCGCCGCGGCGAGGCTCTCGAACACGTCAGTGGGGTTGGAGGATCGAGCGCAAGTCTTTGATCGTCGCTGGCCGCGCGGCCAGCGTGGCCGCTGTCTGCTCCAGCGCCGCGGCGGTGACGGGGTCGATGGTCAGCCCGGCCGCGCGCGCGTCGGTCAGGAAGTGCGGATCGAGCCACGTTTTCTCCAAAGCCTCGCGCAGCAACGCCACGCGGGCTGCCGGGGTGCCGCGGGGTACGACGTAAAAGCGAACCATCGGCGCTAGCATGTAGATGCCCGTCTCGAGCAACTCGCGCGCGCGTGCGTCGCCGGCAATCGACAGCGCATCCGGCGCCTCGAGGCCAGGGATCTGAGCTGCCGAGAATCGAAGCACGGCCCGCACGTCAGCCGACTGAAACGACGTGTGATAGGCATCGAGGCTCACAGCGACGGCGTCGACCTCGCCTCCGTCGAGCGCCAGGCGGACGTCGGCGCTGTTCGGATAGCCCGGCACCATCTGAATCGGCAGACCCAGCGCCGCGGCAGCGATCAGCGGCACGACATAAGGAGGCGTCGGTGGTCCGCCGCTGCCGAACCGCGGCGGCTTCGTCGCGTGCCGCCAGGCCTCGACCGTCGTGATGCCGCTGCGACCGCTGAACAACACGAACTGCGGTGGTGGCCCGGGGCTGCCGAGGATGTCAAAGGCGCCAAGCACATTCGACTCGATGACATCGGCGGCGCTCGTCTGGGAGAGTTGGCCGATCGTCAGCCCGTCGGCCTTGGTCAGGGTCGTCAGGTGTTTGACGGCGATCTTGCCGGAAGCACCGGGCATGTTTTCGACGATGACGTCGGGATGCCCAGGAAGGTAGCTGCCGAGATATTTCGCCAGGATGCGCGCATGGAGATCGTACGGGCCGCCGGCCCGAAACCCGACGAGAATGCGGACCGTGGATCCGCCGAAGGTCGTGCCTGACGCGCCGCCTTCCGCCGAATGACACGTGGCCGCACAGGCGAGGGCCGCCAATGCCGTCGCTAGCGGGACGATCGCGCGCCGGGCTGTCACGGCGCGTGTATCGTATCAAAGCGCAAATGACTGAGCGCCACGAGCTCCCCGCCGGAACCAGTCCCGCGCTGCGCGAGCGGTTCGACCGGTTGTCGCCCGGCGATCGAGCGCGGGTGCTCGCGCGCCTGGCCGCGGGGCCTCGGGATCGGGAGACCGGCTTTCACATTCCTCGCCGGAGCGAGCGCCGCGCGCCGCTGACCTACGCGCAACAAGGCATCTGGTTCCGTCAGCAACTTGCGCCTGAGAGCACGGTGTGGACCCTCAGCCGTACCTGGGCCGTGAGCGGCCCGCTCGACCTGGCGAAACTCGAACGCGCGCTCTCGGAGATCGTCCGGCGCCACGAGTCACTGCGCACCCGCTACCTCGTGGTCAACGGCGAGCCGATCCAGGAAGTGATGCCGGCGACGCCTGTCGCGATCGAGCGTGTCGATTCTGGCGGCCAGCTGGCAGCGCGGCCGTTCGACCTGGCTTCACCGGAAATGGTCCGAGCCGGCGTCGCCATTCTGAATCCCGAGCAGTACGAGCTGACGCTCACTCGCCATCACATCAGCTCGGACCAGTGGTCGTCCGGCATCTTTCGACGCGAGCTCTCAATCGTGTACGACGATCTCGTGGCGGGGCGCGAGTCGTCTCTCCCGGAGCTTCGCCTGCAGTTCAACGACTACGCGTGGTGGGCCAGCGACGCCGCAAGGAGCGAACTGACGGTCGCCGCGTTGGCTGAGGCGGTCGAGGCGCTCGAAGGCATGCCCGACGAATCAGCGCTGGCCCCCTCGCCCGACCGCCACGCGCGTGCGCCCGGTCCCGGTGGACGCGTGACGGGTGCGATTCCCGCACCGGTCGTACGCGCGCTGCGTGCGTTGGCGCATTCGCAGGAGGCCACGCTGTTCATGGCCTTGATGGCGATCTTCAACGCGCTCGTCTGTCGCCTGACGAACCAGGCGGACCTCGTGGTCGTCACGCCGACCGCCGGACGTGTACACCCTGAGCTGGAATCGATGATCGGCTTGTTTGCGAATGTCCTGCCGCTGCGCACGGACCTCTCGGGCGATCCGTCGTTCGTGGATCTGCTCGCCCGCGTTCGCCGTGGCGCGACCCGGCTCTTCGCGCATCAGCACGTGCCAATTCAGCGTCTGCAAGCCGCGCTGAGGCCAGGCTGGACCGGGGCACGGATGGCGATGTCCTCCCTGCTCTTTGCGCTGCAGAACGTGCCTCACGATGATCTGCGGCTCGCCGGCGCGGACGTGCGGACCATCGAGTCGGGACCCCACGCGGTGTTCGAGGACCTCAGCCTGTTCGCGTCCGAGCACCCCGATGGCGGCCTGGCGCTGCGCGCCGACTACCGCGCGGATCGCGTCGACGAGCCAACGATCCGGCGACTGGTTGACGACTTCGCCGCCATCGCCACGCGCGTCGTTGAGCAGCCAGCAACGCGGCTGTCGAACCTGCCGGCGCACGCGCTGACGCCCGCGATTCGCCTGCCGTCGCAGTCGCTCGAAAGCGCCATCGCCTATCCGCGCGATTCGTGCGTGCAGGAGCTCGTCGAGCGCCAGGTCGAGCGGACGCCCGATGCGGACGCGGTCGTCGACCAGGCCACGCGCCTGAGTTATCGAGAGCTGAACATTCGCGCCAACCGGCTCGCGCACGACTTGCGGACGAGAGGGGCGGGGCCCGACACCGTCGTCGGCTTGTGTCTCGGACGATCGGCCGATCTCGTCGTGGCGTTGCTGGGGATCCTGAAGTCGGGCGCCGCCTACGTGCCGCTCGATGCCAGCCTTCCAGCCGAGCGGCTGCGGTTCATGGTGCGCGAGAGTGGCGCCGTGCTCTGTCTCACGATCGGAGCAGTGGCGCCGAAACTTGCCGACGCGCTCGTGACGGTGGTCAGGGTGGATGCGGACCGCCCTGCCATCGACGCGATGCCCACCGGCAATCCCACTCGCACAGGTACCGCGGAGGACCTGGCGTATGTGATGTTCACCTCGGGGTCGACCGGACGGCCGAAGGGCGTTGCGATGCCGCACCGGCCGCTCGTGAATCTTCTGTCATGGCATGCGCGCCACCCGCGCCTCAGCCAGCCCGCGCGCACCCTGCAGTTCGCACCCGTCAGTTTCGACGTCTCGTTCCAGGACATCGTCGCGACCTGGTGCACGGGAGGGACGGTCGTGATCGTCGACGACGAGACGCGCCGGGATCCGATGGCACTTCGGCGATTCATCGAGCAGCACGCGATCGAGCGGCTGTACCTGCCGGCGGCCGCGCTGAATTCACTGGCGCAGGCGCAGGCGGCTTCGCCCCACGCGCTCGGCCGATTGCGCGACATCATCTCGGCCGGCGAGGCACTGCACGTGACGCCGGAGATTCGGCGGCTCTTCGCCGACGCGCCGGGGTGTCACCTCCACAATCACTACGGCCCGACCGAGACGCATGTCGTGACCGCGCACGACCTCGACGGGCCGCCAGAGACGTGGCCGGCCGCCGTGCCGATTGGCCGGCCGCTGTCGAACGTGCACATCGAGATCCTGAATGACGATCGGCATCGAGTGGCCAACGAGATCGCTGGCGAACTTCACATCGGCGGCGACTGCCTGGCGCGCAGCTACCAGGGGCGTCCGGATCTGACGGCCGAACAGTTCATCGACGACCCATTCCGGCCAGGGTTGCGACTGTACCGGACCGGCGATCGCGCGCGCTGGCGGCCGGACGGCACGCTGGAGTTCCTCGGCCGGCTCGACGATCAAGTCAAGCTCAGCGGATACCGCGTCGAACCTGGTGAAGTCGAAACGGTGATGGCCGAGTGCCCGGGTGTCAGCCAGGCGGTCGTCATGATTCGGGAGGATCGGCCCGGCGACAAGCGACTCATCGGATACTACGTCGCCTCCGCTGCCGGCGCCGTCACCCCCGGCGCGCTTCAGGCTCAGCTCCGTCAACGGCTGCCTCGCTACATGGTGCCGGCCGCACTGGTCGAGCTCGCAGTCTTACCGCTCTCACCGAATGGCAAGGTCGACCGGCTCGCGCTTCCCCGTCCGGCAACGGATCGCGCCGCACGTGACGCTCCTGCCCCGCCGAGTGATGCCGTCGAAGCCTCGCTGGTCGCGTTATGGTCGGACGTGCTGGGCTGCACCGGCATCGGCGTCGATGACAACTTCTTCGACCTCGGCGGTCATTCGATCCTCGCTGCCACCATGCTGCTGCGCGCCGAGCAGACGCTTGGCCGCGCGCCCGGCCTGAACGTGCTGTTCGAGGGGCCGACGATTCGCCAGCTTGCCCACGCGTTCCGCGGCGAGACGAGCCAGTCGGCGCGGATGGTCCTGACGTGGATCACTGACGCGGCGCCGGGTGAAGATCGCGACCAGCCGCCGCTCGTCGTCATGCCATCGATGTTTGGCGCCGTGGCCGAATGGCGAACGTTTTTTCGAGGGCTCGACGTCGATCGCCCGATCTTCGGCCTCGAGCTCCTCAGCCCCGCGTCCTATTGGACCGACGAACCGTCGATGCAGGAGATTGCGGCCCGCTGCGTCGAAGTGCTGTTGCGGGACCTTTCCAGCCGCCGCTTCCACCTGATCGGCCATTCCTTCGGTGGCCGCCTCGCGTACGAGCTGGGGCAGCAGCTCGATGCGGCTGGCCGCCCGCCCAGTTCGATTGTGATCGTCGACACGCCGACGACCGGCGCGCCTCGACGCATCCGCTGGCGCGATTTGCGCTCGATGGCGGCGAACGCGCCCGGCTGGATGAAGAACGAGCTGCAGATCTATGGGGCGGCGGACCTCGCTCACCGAATCCGAAACCGGTGGCGATTCCGCGTGCAGGCTCACGAGCGCGGTCTCGACGGGATCTTCGACGTCTCGCGGTTTCCGGAAGGATATCGACGTCGACTGTTCGATAGCCATCGCGCTTTTACGGCGTATCGAGCGCAGCCGACAGGTAATCTCGTGGTGTACCTGCGCAGCCGCGTCCGATCGCTTCTCCACTTTGATCGGCCGGACGGCGGCTGGGGCGAGGTCGTACCGGAGTCGCGCCTGACCGTTCTGCCGATCCCGGGCGATCACGGCTCGGTGCTCTATCCACGGTGGCGCAAGGACGTGGCCTCGGCGATTCAGCAGGCGCTGGAGCAGGGCGACCGCTACTGACCGCGCTCGATCTCGTCCAGCAATCTGGCGAGCTCCGCGTCACTCGCCCGCTGGTCGTCCGCACGCTGGCGCTCGACGGCTTCCGCGAGCGCGGCGACCGTCGGCGCGCGCAGAAAATCCGGTAGCGCGACGTCCACGCCCAATTGCTGACGTACCCTCGTGAGCACACGCATGGCAAGCAGCGAGTCGCCGCCAGCCGCGAGAAACCCCTCGTCAGCGCCGAAGCGATCGTGACCGAGCAGCTCCCGCCAGATGCCGGCAACCGCGTGCTCCACGACCGAGCGGTTGGACCACGAGACAGCCGACGCGGGAGCCGGTGTCGCATCCTCGAGCGCATTGATCGCACGACGATCGACCTTGCCGCTGGCCGTGAGCGGAAGGGCCTCGAGGAAGACGAAGCGGCTCGGCACGCTGCCTTCCGGAAGATGGCTGACGGCAAACGCCCGCAGCCGTTCCGCATCGATGAGACGACGGTCGCCCGCGGCGTAGGCGACGAGCATCGGTTCGTTCTGCGAGTTTTTGCGAACGACGACGGCTGACTGTGTGATGCCCGGCGCCCGTACAAGCGTCGCTTCCACGCCTTCAATCTCCACGCGAAAGCCGCGGACTTTGACCTGGAAATCTCGACGGCCCAGATGAAACACGAGGCCGTCGGGGTCCATGCGCCCGAGATCACCGGTCCTGATCACCGGCGGGCCGGGCCTTCCACCGCCATCACTCGTCCCGTACGGATTGTCGACGACGATCTCGCCCACGACGCCGGCCGGAACCTCTTGACCGGTTTCATCGACGATGCGGACGCGACGCCCGGCGCGAGGATATCCGACCGGAAGGATGTCGTCGGGCACCACGCTGTCGTGCGTGAGCACACTCAGCGTCACGTTGCCGGTCTCGGTCAGCGAGTACGCGTTGACGAAGCGGGTGCCGCGCGTGAAGTGACGCTTGAACGACGCGAAGTCTTCCGGCAGTACGCGCTCCCCAACCAGACGAAGCACGCGCACGGTACGAAGCTGATCGGTTGGACCAAGTGCGGCGATGAATGTCCGGTAGAGCGTCGGCGAGCAGAAGAGCACGGTCGCACCTTCCGCGTCCAGCCAGTCGCGCAAACCCGACACGCCCCCATCACCCATGCGGCGGGGAAGCAGCGTTCCGCCCGAGAGCAGCGCGCGCCACAGCGTGGCCCTTCCGGCGCCGGCGGCCAGCGAATGCAACAGCGTGTGCCGGTCGTCTGGGCCGTGGTTGAGCGCTTCCGCGCTCGCTCGTGCCTGCGCCACGGTCTTGCGATGCGTGGCGACAATACCCTTCGGCTCGCCGGTCGAGCCCGACGTGTAGCAGACGTAGGCCGGCGCGTCGGGCGAGACGTGCGCCGCGGCAATGCGTTCGAACGGGCCGTCGCCAGGAATCTCGCGCGCCACCACGCCGGGCGCCACCTCGGCAGCCAGCGACAGCAGGGCTCGATCCGCAAGCACGCTCGACGGTCGGCTCTGATCAATGATGCGGCGCAGATGCCCCACGGATTCACGGGCGTCGAGGGGCAGGGCGACCGCGCCTGCAGCGATCACGCCAACGATCGCCGAGATCTCGGCCACAGGATCGCTCCCGAGCAGCACCACAACGGGCCGTTCCGTATCGGCCGAGAGACCCAGGCTCGCCGCGACACATTGCGCCCGCCGATCGAGCTCACCGTAGGTGCAGTTCTGGCCGTTGTGCCGAATCGCGATCGCGTGCACGTCGCGCGCGACGACTTCCTGGAAGTGCTGGTAGATCGTCCCGTCCAAGTCTGCAGCGATTCTACCCGGCTTTGCCAACGCGCGCTTCTCGCGCAGCTTCCGCGGCGCGGCCGACGATCGGTGGTAAGGTGAACTCACCCTCAGCCTGACTCGCCGTACTCCTCGCAAGTTCCGTTCGTGAGGTGAGCTATGAAAAGGATCGCGTGGATTTTTGCCGCAGCAGTGCTGACGGGTGCAGTCGCCGCTCAGACTCCGACGCCGCAGGAGCGCGCGGCGGCGATCAAGGAGCAGGTCGCCAAGAACCAGGCGTCGCTGAAGCAGTACACGTGGGTCGAAACGACCGAGATCAGCCTGAAGGGCGAAGTGAAGAAGAAGGAACAGAAGCAGTGCTCGTACGGTGCCGACGGCAAGGTCCAGAAGACGCCCATCCCCGGCGCCGCACCCGCCCCTGTGCCGCCAGCCCAGCAGAGCGGCGGCCGGCGCGGTGGCCGCGCCAAGCAGGCGATCGTCGAGAACAAGGTCGAGGACCTCAAGGACTACATGGAGAAGGTGGCGGCCCTCGTGCACGAGTACGTCCCGCCCGCTCCTGACAAGATTCAAGCGGCGCAGGCCGCCGGAAGCGTCTCCGCCTTGCCGTCCGGAGGCATCGCGATCGCGAACTACGTCAAACCGGACGACCTGCTCTCGATTGGCTTCGACATGGCGGCGAAGAAGATCACCACGTACAAGGTGAACTCATACGTCGAGAAGCCCAAAGAAGACGAGGTGACGTTGAGCGTCACGTTCGGTCGTCTTGCGGACGGCACGTCGTATCCGCAGGAGACTGTCGTGAAGGCTGCCGCCAAGAACGTGCAGGTCAAAGTGACCAACTCCGGCTACAAGAAGGCTGGCGCCTGAGCGTCAGATTGCCGGACTGCGGTGCGCCTTCCGAACCGGGCTACCGTTGAATTCCCTGCCTCGCGCGCACGACAAGGTTCCGGCTCGGCACCTTGACGCGAAGGGTGTGAAAGCGTCCGTCCGCGGGGGTCGTGGGTGCGTAGGCGAGCATGTACTGGTGATCCAGTTCGTCGGCGACCCGGGCCAGCGCGGCGCCGAGGTCTCCGGTGTCATGGATCACCTCGCTGTAGCCGTTGCCCTGCGCCGCAATTGACGCGAGCGTGTACGGGTTGACGCGGGTCGCGGGGCGCGCATCCACATGATCCACCGCAATCCAGTAGAGAAACACGTCGGTGCCGGTGAGCTGCTTTTTGAGAAGCGTCGGCGTCGTGTCGCTGGCGCTGTCCGCGCCGTCCGACACGATGATCATGGCTGCGCGCTGGAGGCTCCGCGCGGTGAAGAGCGACAGGGTCTTGAACACCGCGTCGTAGAGCGCCGTGCTGCCGCTCGACGTGAGCGCGTCCAGGCTGGTCCGCAGGCGAGTACGATCGAGGGTCCAGCTTGCGATGACCTGCGACGCGTGGTTGAAGCTGACGAGCGCCACCTCATCGTCCGGTCGCAGCGCTGTTTCGATGAATCGCTGAACCGCGGCGCGCGTCGCCTGCAGCTGCTCGCCGCGAACACTCTGGCTCGTGTCGATCGCGATCGCCACGCTGAGGGGCGTCCGCTCCGACGCGAAGCGCGCCAACGCCTGTGGATGGCCGTCTTCTTCGACGACGAAGTCGCGCTCGCCGAGGTCCGTCACGAGCCGGCCGTCCCTCTCGCGCACGGTCGCGGCGGTCGTGACCAGTCCGGATGCGGTCTGGACCGCGTTGCGCGCGAGAGCCGCCGGGCGCTCGGCGGACACGCTCTGTGAGAGCACGGCGCATAGCAGGGCCGACGCGACGACCGAACCGCCGGCGACGAGCGCGGGGGAAAATCGTGTCATGTCATTCATCTCGGAGGGGAAACGCACACAGAGAGTACATCGTGAACCATCCGCGCCGCCACGCCTGACGCGGCGCCCATGACCGACCCGATGAAGACGGGACAGCGACACTTTGAGGCGCTTGGTCCATCGCCGTAGAACTTACCGTCGCTTGTGGTCGACGCGCCTCGCGAGTTACGCTCGATTTTGCCACGCGCGCGGGAGCTAGAGAGCCGATGCGCATCCTCTCGGTAATCAGCGCGATCTTCATTTCGGCCTGCGGCAACGGCAATGCGCCGCTGCCCACCACCTCGAGCGCGCCGATCATTCCGCAAGTCGCCGGCACCTGGACCGGCACTCTGACACAGACGCGGGCGACCGGCGGTCCCGAATGTCTCGCCGAGCTCCAGAAATCGACGGGCATCGTTGAAA
>Ga0163163_10000105_pt1 | contig 89594 bp, 87 predicted proteins | sample S65metaG_FD_119766 | JGI IMG/M metagenome (GOLD analysis project Ga0163163, IMG submission 119766) | Switchgrass rhizosphere microbial communities from Kellogg Biological Station, Michigan, USA - S6-5 metaG | ecosystem: Host-associated > Plants > Roots > Rhizosphere > Soil | place: USA...
TATCCAGCAAGCGCGTATAGGCTGCCCGCGCCAGCGGCTCACCAATGGGACTGCCGTCCAGCTTGCTCTGGGCTAGCGCGATCAGGCTCTCCACCGAGGCGATCGATTGATGCTCGGCCGGCAACATCTTGCGGTCTATCGCGAGTGCCGACTGCAAGATCGGCAGCGCGTCCCGCTCCAGTCCCGCGGCGATCAGCACATCGGCGTACTTCTCGTAAGCGTAGGCCTTCCAGTCGTTGTCGTCGGACAGTTGCTGCGCGATCTTGTAGGCGCGTGTCGCATAGCCGCGCGCGGCGTCGATGTGATCGCGTTTGCGTTCGATACTGGTCAGCGTCGTCAGTGTCCACAGAACGTCCGCGTGATTTTCACCGAGTGTCTCCACCTGGGTCGGCAACACGCGATCGAGAATCGCCACGGCCTCGTCGTATTGGTGATCTTTCTGCAACGCGTTGGCCAGATTGACCGACAGCGTAGCAATCAGCGGATGTCCTTGCGGGAAGGCGCGCTCCAGGCTGGCCACGGCGTCACGGCGCAACTGCGTGGCAGCCGTCTTGTCGCCGAGCAGATCGGCGGCAAAACCACGGCTATCCAGCGCCGTGGCGCGTTCGACCACGGCGTCGGCAGGCAGTTCCGCTATCGCCAGTTGCAGCCAGCTTTGCGCGCGCGCCGCGTTGCCTTCCTCGTTCTCGATCAAGCCGAGCTGCAATGCGCTGTCGCCGCGCTGCGCGGCGCTACCGTGCTGAACCGCATCCTGACGCGCCTCTTCGTACATCGCGCGGGCGCGCGGCAGGTTGCTCTTGTCGAAGTAGACATTTCCTAACGTGGATTCTGCATCGATCAGGGTCGGATAGTCGCCATATTGCCGCGCCGCGGCGAGCGCAGCTTCGCCGCACGTCTGCGCGGCATCAAGATCACCGAGTGCGCGGAACGACTGCGCGAGCACAAGCTGGGCACTAGCTGCCGATTGCGGATCGTTTGCGAGTTCCTTGTCGGCGAGGTGGCGCGCGCGATCCAGCACTTGCACGACGGTGGCTTTGCGCCCGAGATCGGCGGGATTCGCGGCGGCTAACGTATCCGTGAGAAAACGGTTGATGCGCTGCGCGCGATCGCGCTCGCTGCGTGCAATCAGTGCCTGGTCGCGAGCCAGATGCGCCTGCCACAACGCAACTGTGCTGCCGGCCAGCAAGGTTACCAGCGCGGTTAGTGCAACCGCCGCAGCGAGCCGGTGCCGGCGCAGGATGCGCACGCTGCGTTCCGACCACGGCGGTTGGCGCGCCAGCACTTCCGCGCCCGCGAGCCAGCGTTGCAGGTCTTCGGCAAACGCGGCGCACGAAGTAAACCGCCGCGCCGGTTGCTTGGCCAGCGCCTTGAGGATGATCGCATCGAGATCGCGCGCGCTGCCGCCGATGCGGCGCGTCTGTAAACGCGTGCTCGGTCGCGGCGGATCAGTCTCGCAGACGACGCGTTCGATCGCGCTCGCGCGGGTGTCGCCGATTCGATACGGGCGCTCGCCGGTGACCAGTTCAAACAGCAGCACGCCAAGCGAATAGATGTCGGAAGCGGGACCGATCGGATCGCCACGGACCTGCTCGGGGCTCGCATATTCCGGGGTCAGCGGGCCGTGACTCGTGCGCGTCGCTGTGGGTGTGCTGTCACCGAGCAATTTCGCGATGCCGAAGTCGAGCAGTTTTGGTTCGCCGTGCGCGTCGACCAAAACGTTGCTGGGTTTGATGTCGCGATGTACGACGAGTTGGCCATGCGCCGTCTGCACGGCATCGAGGATTTTCAGGAACAGGTCGATGCATGTGCGTGGATCCAGTGCACGATCTCGCGCATAAGCAGTTATCGAGTGACCTTCGACGTATTCCATCACCAGGTACGGTGCGCCATTGGCGTCACGGCCGACGTCGAGCAGACTGGCGATGTTGGGGTGGCTGAGTGCGCCCAGGATGCGTTGCTCGAGCGCAAAGCGCGTGCGCAAGTCGCCGGCATCGAACAGCAGCAGTTTGATCGCGACCGGTTTCGCGAACGCGCCGTCGGCTCGCTCCGCGCGATACACGCTGCCCATGCCGCCGCTGCCCATCAGTTTGGTCAGACGATATGCGCCGAGCAACTCGCCGCTGCGGTCGCTGCCGCCGCCCAACGGTCGCGACAGGAAGTCGCCAGCGGCAACATCTGCGGCGAGCAAAGCGTCGACTTCCTCGCGCAGCATGGCGTCGTCGCCGCATTCGTGCTCGATGAACGTCGTGCGCTCGTTGTCGTCGAGCGCGATAGCCGCCTCGAAAATCCGCAATGCACGCGCGCCGCTCACGTCGGCGCACGCCCCGCCGGCAGTTCGAGCGCCCGGTAAAGCCACGCGCGCGCCGTGCGGAAGTCGCGCATCAGCGTGGCGCGCGAGATGTCGAGGATCTGTGCGATCTCGTCGAATTCGAGTCCCGCGAACGCGCGCAGCTCGATTACGCGTGCCTTGCGAGCGTCGACGTTTTCAAGCGCGTGCAATGCTTCGTCCAGCGCGAGCAAATCCACGTCCTGATTCGGATCGGGCGGATCGGCTGAAGACAGCGTGATACGTTCGCCACCATCGCGTTTGTGTGCGCGGCGATGGCGTTCGTGATCGACCAGCACCTGACGCATGGCGCGCGCGGCGATCGCGAAAAAATGCGCGCGATCGGTGGAGTCCGGGATCGAGCCTGCGCTGAGCTTGAGGTACGCCTCATGCACCAGATCCGTCGGCATCAGAGTATGGGCCGCACGCTCGCCTGCGAGCTGGCGTCGCGCGATCGCCCGCAATTGCGCGTAGACCAGAGGCATCAGCGCATCCGCAGCGCCGGCGTCGCCATTGCGCCAGCGCTCGAGCAATTGGGTGATCGGCTCAGATACCCGAGCGGTCACGTTCGCCACCCCCGTTGCCGGCGTCGCCGGCAGCGGGGATATTACGTCTGCGCAACGTGCGCAGTCGAGCCGGCGTTACGCTGATTCATCAGAACTGTCCCCGCCGTGCGTACATTGCGCCCCAGCGCTCACGGTCCGGGTGGTACTTCAAATCCGTTATAGAACAGATCATCCGCGGGCTTGGTCACGTTCACCGATGCCGCGTCGTTGCTCGTGGTGAAGCTGCCGTCGCCGGAATAGGACGCCGAGAAGTTGTGAGTTCCGCCGGCAAACGCATTCGAATAGCTTGCCTGATTGCCGCTCAGCGGCACCTCGGCGAGGACGTTGCTGCCGTCGTAAAACGTGACGAATCCGCTCGGTGTTGCAGTGGTACCCGATGTGGGCGCCTTGATCTGGCTCGTCGACACATTTCCGGTCAGCGTAAACGCATTGCCCTGATTACCGCTGCCCGGGACTGACAGCGTGAAGGTCGTCGGCAGCGTGGGATCGTTGACAACAGTAACCGCGACCGGAGCCGAGCAGCCGGAGGGATTAGCGGAATCGCCCGACCATACCGCCCTCACCGTATGTGCACCCAGGCTCACGAGGCTCGAACACGCCGCCTGCGGATCGCCGTAGGTAGGTGCCGTGCACAACAGGTTGCCGTCGGCATACATGGAAATCAGCCCACCCGGCTGCACGACATTGCCAATGGAGCCCGAAAACAGGATCGGCTGGTTCTGCGACTGGGTCAGCGGCAGCACGGAGAGGTTCACGAGGGTCGGGCCACAGCTCGTGAATTCCTGGATGCGGTGGTTGTTGCAGTCAGTGACCAATACGTGACCCGAGACCGGATCGAATGCGGCACCGGCCGGATTGTCGAACTGGCCGACGGCGCTGCCGTGACCGCCGAACTGGCCGAGGTAGGTGCCGCCGGCGTCGAAGACCTGCACGTTGTCCGGCCCGCAGGTGTTGACCGCGACGATATCGCCGCTGATCGGATCAGCGGCCATGCCGGCGGGGCATAGAAAGTGACCCGCGCCGAAGCTGTTGAGGTAGGTGCCGCTTGAGTTAAAGCGCGCGACGCCGGAATTTCCGCCGAACTGAGTGACCAGTACGTCGCCATTGCTGGCACTGGCCAGGAAGCCGCCGACGAGAGCCGGCGAAGTGAAAGTGCCGGTACCGTTTCCGCCCGAATTGTAGACGCTCACGCCGGCGCTGTCGGCCGACACCAGAATATCGTTCGCCGCAGTTCTGAAGAGGATGCCCCGCGGGCTGGCCAGTACTGGAAACTGGCTCAGGTAGCCGCCGTTCGCGTTGAACACCTGCACGCGGTTGTTGTTGCGGTCGGTCACCAGAACGTGTTGCGTTGCCGGGTCAAATGCGATGCCGTCCATTTCGCCGCCGAACTGGCCGTTGCCGCTGCCCGTGCCGCCGAATTGAGTTATGTAGGCGCGGCTTGGGCTGAACACCACGATATGGTTGCCCAAGATGTCGCCGACAAAGACATTATGCGATGTGGGGTCAACGCTCACGGAATACGGGCAGGAGAGATTGGCCGTACCGAACTGGCTTACATAGCTGTAGCTCTGCGCCATCGCCGAGTCGGCCAGGATGAGCGTAACGGTATAAACGCAGATCACGGCCAAGGCCGCTTGACGCGTTAGTCTGAACATGATCAATCCCCCTGTTCGGTTGGTCTTGATCTGTCATTGCGCAGAAGGGAGCGCAAAAGTCTCATCTGCACGCGGTTTCGTACTTAGCCTGCGAGAGAACAGGGGTCTCGGGTGCAGCCCAGCAACTACATTGACACCTCGGGTGACATTTTGCTGACGGCTAGCGGCACCGCTCTAGCCAGTCATGCAGGATGACTGGAAGACAACGTTGCCGCCGGCCACATTTTTTTTTTTGCCGCCACCCGTTCGCGGCGCGCGCGGATTTCACGTTACGGCTGACAGCATCGAGTCCGCATCGGATACCTTGAACTCGCCGGGCGCCTCGACGTTTAGCTGCTTGACCACGCCGTCTTCGGCGTACAGCGCGAAGCGCTTGCTGCGTTGCCCGAGGCCGAATGCCGAGCCGTCCATTTCCAGGCCGAGCGCCTTGGCGAAGGTGCCGTTGCCGTCGGCGAGCATGCGCAGGCCCTCCGGCACGTGCTGATCCTTGGCCCACGCGTTCATCACGAACGCGTCGTTGACGGCGAGGCAGGCCACGTCGACGCCCTTCTTGCGGAACTCGTCGAATTTTTCGACGTAACCCGGCAGGTGCTTCGCCGAACACGTCGGAGTGAACGCGCCGGGCACCGAGAACAGCACGACCTTGTGGCCCTTGAAGATTTCATCGGTGTTGATCGCCTGCACGCCGTCTTTCAGGTAATTCACGGTCGCGTTCGGAACGCGGTCTCCTACTTTGATTGTCATTTTCCTTGTCTCCAGATTGGCCCCAGACCGCGGATCATACGGCCTGCGGCACACCCTTGAAAGCCGATATCGCGACCTTACGTTGCGAACATACGGGCCGGCGTGCCCGGAAAACTTTGTGGAGGCAATATGGCTATCACCCGTTATTACCCATGGACGCAGAATCATCGCTTCCAGGATGAAATGAAGCAGGTGTTCGATCGTTTCTTTGGCGAAGACGAGGGCGACCAGTCCAACGTCGTCACCAGCCAGTGGACCCCGCGTGTGGACATCAAGGAAGAAGACAAGCGTTTCGTGATCCTCGCCGACATTCCGGGCGTCGATCCGAACGACATCGAAGTGCACATGGACAACGGCATTCTGTCGATCAAGGGCGAGCGCAAGACCGAAGCCAAGGACCAGACCGGCAAGCTGACGCGCATCGAGCGCTCCTACGGCGCGTTCTACCGCCGCTTCGCGCTGCCGGACACGGCCGATGCCGAGGGCATCAGCGCGCAGGGCAAGAATGGCGTGCTCGAGATCTCAATCCCGAAGAAGGCTGAAGCAGCGCCGCGACGCATCGAAATCAAGCACTGACAAGCGCGACGATGAAGTTTATGCGGGACTGCGGTCGGCTATGCTGGCCGCAGTTCTTTGCGTTGGGAGCGCGTGAACAATGCAGTTCAAGGATTACTACGAAACACTCGGCGTTAAAGCCGAAGCCAGCGAGGCGGAAATCAAGTCCGCCTACCGCAAGCTTGCGCGCAAATTTCACCCGGACGTGAGCAAGGAAAGCGGCGCCGAGGAGAAATTCAAGGCGGTCAATGAAGCCTACGAGGCGCTCAAGGATCCGGCCAAACGCCGCGCCTACGATCAGCTGCGTGCGAGCGGTTATCGACCGGGCGATGAATTCCATCCGCCGCCGCATTTCGGCGATGGCGCGGAGTTCGATTTTTCCGATCTGCACGGCGAAGGCGGTTTTTCCGATTTCTTCGAGTCGTTGTTTGGACGCGCGGGTGCCGCGCGCGGTGGGCGAGCCGGCCCACGGCGCGGACGCGACATGCAGGCGCGCATCGAGATTCCGCTGAGCACCGCCTACAGTGGTGGCCGCGAACGCTTTTCTTTACGCGACGCTAACGGTGGTGAACGCACGCTGGAAGTGAAGATTCCCGCTGGCATTCTCTCCGGCCAGCAGATTCGCCTTGCCGGGCAAGGCTCGCCGGGTGCGCAAGGAGCGCCAGGCGGAGACCTGCTGCTGGAAGTCGGCATCCGCGAAGACCCGCGCTTCAAACTGCAGGGCCGCGACGTGCATGTCGACCTGGCCTTGGCCCCGTGGGAAGCGGCGCTTGGTGCGCAGATTGCGGTACCCACGCTTGGTGGCGACGTCGAACTGAAAATTCCGGCGGGTTCCGACAGCGGCAAGCGCATGCGCCTGCGTGGGCGCGGCATGCCGGGCCCGATAGCGGGCGATCAGATCGTGACATTGCAGATTCATGCGCCGCCAGCGCAGACCGATGCGCAGCGCAAACTCTACGAGCAGATGGCGGAAGTATTTCCGAAACGCGTGCTGGCTTGATCTCTGATCAGGTTGCTGGCAGCAGCTTGGAGATCGTATGCACCAGTTCGCTTTCGTCTACGGGTTTGGTGACGTAAGCCTTTGCGCCCTGGCGCATGCCCCAGACGCGATCGGTTTCCTGATCTTTCGTCGTCACCAGCACGATCGGAATGTGGCTGGTCTTGGCGTCCTTGGCAATCGTGCGCGTGGCCTGAAAGCCGTTGAGGTTCGGCATCACTACGTCCATGAGGATCAGGTCGGGAATTTCGCGCTTGGCCGCTTCCACGCCCGCTGAGCCATCTTCGGCCGTGATGACCTGATGTCCCAGTTTCTCGACGATGCGCTTGAGTCCGACAAGCTGCGACGGCGAATCGTCCACGATGAGAATACGCGCCATAGATTTCCCTGTTTGATGATCCCTCACGCCCGCGGTTGCGGACGATGCATTCTACGGCCCCCCGTAGCGCCGCGCCAACTGGACGCCGACGAGCGCGCGAACGATCTCGCGAAGCCGTTTCGCTCATGCGGGGCGCGCGAGGAAATTCCCGACTAATTCCGCGCAATTGGCGGAGCTTGTTAAACCGGAATCGAGGGCAGGGCTCTAGAGCTTGACGACCGTCCGTCCGAAACTTCCGCCGGCCAGCATCACTTCGAAAATTCCCGGCAGCTGTTCCAGGCCGATTTCGCGTGTCGCAATCCGATCCAGGTGGCCCGGTTTCCAGTCCGAAGCCAGGTGTCGCCAGATCTCATCGCGGATGTTGCGCGCGGTTCCCGCCGATGCGATGCCGAGCAGGCTGACGCCGCGGATGATGAACGGCATCACCGTGGTTTGCAGTTCGGGTCCGGCGGCGAGACCGCAGCTGGCGATATTGCCGTACGGATGAATGACACGCGTCAGGCCCGAGAGCATGTCGCCGCCGACGCTGTCGATCGCGCCGGCCCAGTGACTGGCCTCCAGCGGGCGACGGCCCCAGTACAGATCCTTGCGCGAGATGCACTGTTTCGCGCCGAGCGCGATCAGATCATCGAAATGTTCGAGCTTGCTGCTGATCGCATGCGCCTCAAAGCCCGCTCGCGTGAGGATGTCGATTGCAAGCGAACCGACGCCGCCGCTCGCGCCGGTGACGACGATCGGCCCCATTTCCGGTACTTGTCCATTTTGCTGCATTCTATACAGCGACAGTGCAGCGGTGAAACCGGCGGTGCCGAGGATCATCGATTCGCGCAACGTGAGCCCGGTCGGCAGTGCAACCGTCCATTTCGATTCCAGGCGCGCGTATTCGGCATAACCGCCATCGCGCGTTTCGCTCAATCCGCAACCCGTGCACAGCACCTGATCGCCTTCCTTGAACTGGGGATCGGTCGAGGCGGCAACGTAACCTGCGACGTCGATGCCGCCATTCAGCGGTGACTCGCGCAGGATCTTGCCCTTGCCGCTGCCGGCGAGCGCATCCTTGTAGTTGACGCTCGAATAGGCGACTTTGACCACGACTTCGCCGGGCGAAAGATCGTCGATGCGCATAGGCTCGATGCCGACACGATGGCTATCGCGATCGGCATGGATGCGGAAGGCGCGAAAGGAGCCGGATGTTGTCATAGCTTCATATGCTCGTCATTCCGGCGAAAGCCGGAATCCAGCTCCTGCTTTTCGAAAATCATAGTAGGTCGGGATACAGATCTTGCCAGCTTGGATTTGTTTTCTCGATCAGTTCGACCTTCCACACTCGCTTCCATTCCTTAATTGCCTTCTCGCGCAAAATTGCGGATTCCATCGTCTCATGCCGTTCGAACCAAACGAGATCGTGCACGCGATACTCTTTGGTGAAGCCGTCGACAAGATCGTTCTTGTGTTCCCAAACGCGCTTCACGAGATCGGAAGTGACTCCGGCATAAAGAGTTCCATTCCAACTACTTGCCATGATGTAGACGCAAGGCTCTTTCATGAAAAAGCTGGATTCCGGCTTTCGCCGGAATGACGAGATAGAATCAGTTCGCCTTGTGGATCGCCCGCTTGTCCACCGCCAGCGCCGCTTCATGCACGGCTTCGCTGAGTGTCGGATGCGCGTGCACAATGCGCGCGAGATCCTCGGCGGAGCCGTGGAATTCCATCGCGACGACGGCTTCGGCGATCAGTTCCGACACGCCAGGGCCGACCATGTGCACGCCGAGAATGCGGTCGGTTTCGGCATGGGCGATTACTTTGACGTGCCCCGCGGTCTCGTTCATCGCCACGGCGCGACCGACGGCGGCAAACGGGAACGAGCCGGTCTTGTAGGGCACGCCTGCAGCCTTGAGTTCTTCTTCGGTCTTGCCGGCCCAGGCGATTTCCGGCTCGGTGTAGATCACCCACGGAATCGTGTCGTAATTGACGTGACCGGCCTTGCCGGCGATGAGTTCGGCCACCGCCATGCCTTCCTCGAAGCCCTTGTGCGCGAGCATCGCGCCGCGCACGCAATCGCCGACGGCCCACACGCCTTCGACGCCGGTCCAGCAGTGATCGTCGACTTCGATGCGGCCGCGCTGATCGACTTTCACACCGATGCCGTCAGCGAGCACGCCTTGCGTATAGGCGCGGCGGCCGACCGCGACGAGCAGTTTGTCGACGGTGATTTTTTGTTCGCCCTTCGCATCGGCGTAGGTGACTTCGACGGCATTGCCCTTGATTTCCGCCTTGCTCACTTTTGCGCCCAGCTTGATGTCCAGACCCTGCTTGGCGAATTCGCGCGCGGCAACTTTGGCGACGTCGCGATCGGCGACACCGAGGAAATCCGGCAGCGCTTCGAGCACGGTCACTTCTGCGCCGAGCCGACGCCAGACACTGCCGAGCTCGAGGCCGATCACGCCAGCGCCGATCACGCCGAGGCGCTTGGGCACCGCGTCGAAGTCCAGCGCGCCAGCGTTGTCGACGATGAGTTTGCCGTCGAACTTCGCGAACGGCAGCTCGATCGGCACCGAGCCGGTGGCGATGATCACGTTGGTGGCGGCGATGATCTGCTTGGTGCCTTCGGGCGTACTGATCTCGACCTGGCGATTCGGCAGCAGCTTGCCGGTGCCGAGGAATGACGTGATTTTGTTGCCGCGGAACAGCAGCGCGACGCCACCGGTGAACTGTTTGACGATCTTGGCTTTGCGCCCGATCATGGTCTTGACGTCAATCGTCGGGTTCGCCGCGGCGATGCCGTGGTCCTTGAACGAATGCGTCAGGTTATGGAATTGCTTGGACGAATCGAGCAGCGCCTTCGACGGAATGCAGCCGACGTTGAGGCAGGTGCCGCCGAGTGCGGCCTTGCCGTCGCTGCCGGTCCAGGCATCGATGCAGGCAGTCTTCAGGCCCAGCTGCGCGGCACGGATTGCTGCGTGATAACCGGCGGGGCCGCCGCCGATGACGATGACGTCGAATTGGTCGCTCATTCTTATTCCTATCTGGCGATATGTTCTCGTCATTCCGGCGAAAGCCGGAATCCAGCTCCTATCTATTGAGTAGCAGTTAAGAGCTGGATCCCGGCTTTCGCCGGGATGACGGCGAAGATCTACATTCCGAGCAGCATCCGCTGCGGATTCTCGAGCTGGTTCTTGATGTCGACGAGGAACAGCACCGCGTCCTTGCCGTCGATGATGCGATGGTCGTAGCTGATCGCGACGTACATCATCGGCGCGGCGATGACTGCACCATTTTCGACGATGGCGCGTTCCTTGATCGTGTGCATGCCGAGAATTGCACTCTGCGGCGGATTGACGATCGGCGTGGAGAACAGCGAACCGAACGTGCCGCCGTTGGTGATCGTGAACGTGCCGCCCTGCAGGTCTTCGAGCTTGAGGCCGCCTTCGCGCGCCTGCTTTGCATAGCCCGCGATCGCCTTTTCGATGTCGGCGAAACCCATGTTCTGCGCGTCGCGCAGTACCGGCGTGACCAGGCCTTTGTCGGTGGATACCGCAACGGAGACGTCCTGGTAGCCGTGATAGATCACATCGTTGCCGTCGACCGATGCGTTGACGATCGGATGGCGCTTGAGCGCCTCGCACGCGGCCTTGACGAAGAAGCTCATGTAACCGAGCTTGATGCCGTTGGTTTTCTCGAATGCTTCGCCGAGTTCCTTGCGCATCGTCGCGACCTTGGCGAGGTTGATCTCGTTGAACGAGGTCAGCATCGCAATCGAGTTCTTCGACTGCATCAGGCGTTCGGCGATTTTGGCGCGCATGCGCGTCATCGGCACGCGTTCTTCAGGCCGGGCACCCGGAGTCGGTGTAGCGGCCGGTGCGGACGCGCCTTTCGCAGCCGGTGCGGCGGTTTGACCGCCGCGCATGAAGTTCACCAGATCTTCTTTCGTGACCTGGCCACCGCGACCGCTGCCGGCCACTTGCGCCGGGTCGATCTTGTTCTCGGTGGCGACGCGCTGGCCGGCCGGCGACAGTTCGGCAGTCTTGGCCGGAGCAGCGGCGGGAGCAGGCGCTGCGGGCGCGGCAGCCTGCGGCGCCGGTGCCGTGGGCGCCGCCGGAGCGGCAGCAGCGACTGCACCTTCCTCGATGATTGCGAGCAACTGTTGGCTCGTCACGGTCGCGCCTTGCTGCTGCTTGATTTCTTTCAGCACGCCATCGGCTGGTGCCGGCACTTCGAGCACGACCTTGTCGGTTTCCAGATCGACGAGGTTTTCGTCGCGCTTGACCGCGTCGCCCGGCTTCTTGTGCCAAGCCGCGATCGTCGCGTCGGAAACGGATTCGGGGAGTACCGGGACTTTGACTTCGAGTGCCATGGGGCTTGTCCTTGTGGATTCGTATACTTTTTCAGTCAGCGGCCACGTTCGCGCCGGGCTGGCCAATGAGCGCCTGTTCGACCAGCGCGGCCTGCTCGGCAACGTGCGAGTTGAAGTGCCCAGCCGCCGGCGCCGGCGAACGCGCGCGTCCGGCGTAATGCAGCGAATGCTCGTGGCCGATGACGCTGAGCAGGTGATGCTGGATCTGGTACCACGCGCCCTGGTTCATTGGTTCTTCCTGGCACCAGATGATTTCCTTGGTCGCCGGATACTTGGCGAGCTGGTCGGTGACTTCCTTGCGCGGGAACGGGTAGAGCTGCTCGACGCGGATGATCGCGACATCGTTGATGCTGCGTTTCGCCGCATCCTCGACGAGATCGTAGTAGACCTTGCCAGAGCACAGCACGACACGGCGCGTCTTCTGCCCGGGTTTCGCGGTGGTGTCCGGAATCACGAGCTGGAAGCCGCCGTTGGCGAGCTCGTCGAGCGTGGAGACGGCGAGCTTGTGGCGCAGCAGCGATTTCGGTGTCAGCACGATCAGCGGCTTGCGCACGTCGCGCACCATCTGCCGGCGCAACAAATGGAACATCTGCGCGGGCGTCGTCGGCACGCACACCTGCATATTGTGCAGCGCGCACAATTGCAGATAGCGCTCCAGGCGCGCCGAGGAGTGTTCCGGCCCCTGGCCTTCGTAGCCGTGCGGCAGCAGCAGCGTCAATCCGCACAGGCGATCCCACTTCGCTTCGCCGGAGCTGATGAACTGGTCGATCACGACTTGGGCGCCGTTCGCGAAATCGCCGAATTGTCCTTCCCAGAGCACCAGCGTGTTCGGATCGGCGGTGGAATAGCCGTACTCGAACGCCATCACGGCTTCCTCGGACAGCAGCGAATCAATCACCGCGACGTTCGCATCCTCGCGCACGGTCGACAGTGGCAGATACGTCGTGTTGCTCTTTTGATCGTGCAGCACAGCGTGGCGATGGAAGAACGTGCCGCGGCCGGTATCCTGGCCTACCAGGCGCAAGTCGTAACCTTGCTCGATCAGCGTTGCGTAGGCGAGGTTTTCGGCAAAACCCCAATCCATCGATTGCTGGCCGGCGGCCATTTTCGAGCGATCTTCATAGATCTTGGCGACGCGTGGATGCAGCGTCACGGTCTGCGGAATCGAGAGGATGCGCTGATTGAGCGCGGCGAGTTTGACCTTGGGCACGCCGGTCGAAATCGGCTGATCGAGCTTTGCGCCGATATGCCGGCTCCAGTCGACCGCGAACGGGTCCTTGAATGCGGGATCGAGGTTGGCGATCGCCTGGCCTGCTTCCAGCTTGGCGCGATAGGCATCGGCCATCGTCTGCGCCTCGCCATCCGCAATCATCTTGTCGGCGACGAGACGCTGCGCATACAGCTCGCGCGCGGTCGGTCGCGCGCGAATCACCTGGTACATCATTGGCTGCGTCGCGGCCGGCTCGTCGGCCTCGTTATGGCCGTGGCGGCGGTAGCAAACGAGATCGATCACGACGTCGCGCTGGAATTTCGAGCGAAAATCGAAGGCGAGCCGGGCGCAGAACACCACGGCTTCCGGGTCGTCGCCATTCACGTGCAGCACCGGTGCGTTGACCATCTTGGCGACGTCGGTGCAATACAGCGTCGAACGCGCATCGTACGGATCGGACGTGGTGAAGCCGATCTGGTTGTTGATCACGACATGGATCGAGCCGCCGACGCCGAACCCGTGCGCCTGCGACATGTTCAGCAGTTCCATGTTGACGCCCTGGCCGGCGAGTGCGGCGTCGCCGTGGATCAGTACCGGCAGCTCCTGCGCGTGGGTCGTGTCCTTGCGCCGCGTCTGCCGCGCGCGCACCGAACCGACCACGACCGGATTGACGATCTCCAGATGCGAGGGGTTGAACGCGAGCGCCAGATGCACGGTATGTCCGGCCGTCTTTACGTCTGCACTGAAACCCATGTGGTATTTGACGTCGCCCGAATGCGCCGGATCGTCGACGTGATCGAACTTGCCTTCGAATTCGGCAAACAGTTTTTGCGGCGCCTTGCCGAGTGTGTTGACGAGTACGTTCAGGCGCCCGCGATGCGCCATGCCGATGACCAGATCGCGCATGCCGTCTTCGCCGCCGCGGCGCACGATTTCATCGAGGAGCGGAATGAGGCTGTCACCGCCTTCGAGCGAGAAGCGTTTCTGGCCGACGTACTTGGTGTGCAAATAGCGCTCGAGACCTTCGGCTTGCGTCAGCAGTTCCAGCGTGTGCTTGCGTTCCTCGACGCTCAGACCGAACTTGCCGCCGGCCTTCTCGAGCTGCTCGTGCACCCAGCGCCGCTGCTGCACGTCGCTGATGTGCATGAACTCGGCGCCGATCGTGTTCGCGTACGTCGCCTTGAGCAGGGCGAGCAGGTCCTTGAGCTTGAGACGTTGCGGGCCGGCCAGCGATCCGCTGGAGAATTCGGTTTCCATGTCCGCGGCGGACAGGCCGTGGAACGCAGGATCCAGATCCGGAGCGGGCAGTTTTTCAGCCATGCCGAGCGGATCGAGATTCGCGGCCAGATGCCCACGCGAACGGTAAGCGGTGACAAGCTTGAGTACGCCAGCCTGTTTCTGCGCCAGCGCGTCGCTGATCGGCGTGGCGGTTTGCACGAGTGCGGCGCGCGCGTGGCCATTGGCCTTCTGCGCTTGTTCGATGCGGGCGATCGCATCGGAATGCGGCACGTCGTTGCCGCCGCGGAATGTGTCGAAATACTTGCGCCATTCCGGCGCGACGGAATTCGCGTCGCGCAGGTAGTTTTCGTAGAGATCTTCCACGAACCCGGCGTTGCCACCGGAAAGCTGGGACGAGGCTGCAAACTGTTGGAGAAGATTAGCGCTCACGCGATCCTGCCGAGGTCGAAAAACCGCGTCCGCGAAGGCGTGGACGCACGAACCGGGAATTATAAACGCAAGATGTTGCGCTGCGACACTAGAACAGCCTAAAAGGGCGGCTCAGCTGGATTTCCAGCCCGTTCTACAAATGCAGCTGACGCAGGTCTTCGCTCGGCTCCGAGCGCTCCCAGACCTGGTTGAAATATTCCTGCAGCTGCGCATGCCGGCCGGGCGAGTAGTTCACGGCCTCGCCTTCGAAGCGCGTCCCGAGCACGCGGAAGTAGTAGCCGGACGCGTCGTTGAGCAGGAAGGCGCTCGGATACTGCAGGTCGTTGTCTTCCATCGGCGTGCGCAGCGCAAATATGCTGGGCAGACGCTGCGTCAGCGGGATCAGGCGGTGGCCGTGCGCAACGACGATACGTGGCTCCTGCACGATGATGCGGATGCTCGCACCGCGCCCGGAGACGCCCAGGCGCTTGAGCGCGTCGAGCGCCGCGTCGGATTCGAACAGGGTCGGATCGAGGTCGCGGCTATAGATGCACAGCTCGCGGCGCGCCGCTTCGATCAGCAACAGGCTCTCGGCAGCCGCCTGCTCGCGCGATTCGACGTTGACGCTGCGCCGCTGCGGGCGCGGCGGCGGCGGCGCGCGAACCGGTGCCTCCAGCGGCACCAGCGCACGCCGCATATTGAAGTGCTTGATGTCGCATTCGACGAATTCGTCGCCAAACGGGATGAAACCGAATTTCACATAGAACGGCACCGCATGCGTCTGTGCGTGCAATTCCACGTCGGGATAGTTCAGTGCGCGGGCCTGTTCGACGAGCAGGTTCAATATCGCTTCGCCGACATGTTTGCCGCGCCAGTCCTTGATCACGGCCATGCGGCCGATCTTGCGATCCGTCGTCAGGCGGCCGGTGCCGACCGGATTGCCGGTGAGATCGCGCGCGAGTACGTGGCGTGCCGTTGCGTCTGACGCATCGAGTTCGTCTTCGCGCGACACGTTCTGCTCCACCGTGAATACGTGTTCGCGCACCGCCGTGCAGGCGGCGCGATCTTCTTCGTTGTTCCAGTTCGCGGTGCTGACGGTGAAATCGGTTGGGATCATGGGCAGATTGTACTTACTTCCGTTCGCCCTGAGCGTAGCTTGCGCAGCTGCGGAGTCGGAGGGCTCAGGGCGAACGGGTTAGCTGCAAATGCCCACCATTGATCAGCGCCGTGATTAGCTCGCAAGCGTGCACGCCCATGCGTGCGAGCGCGGCACCCGCGTGCTCGCGCTGCGCGCACAGCGCGCGTGCAAGCGCGGTCGGGCACGTGTAGCGCTCGCCAGCGACGAACAGTGAGGCGTTGCGGCCGTTGCGCGTCCAGGCTAACCGGCTCCACGGGTTGCGCAGCAAGCGCGCGCGCGGCAGTTTCGCCGCGACCTGCGCCGGCGTCAGCGGTCGGGCGGTGGGCGTCGCCTCATGCGCCGCGCGATAACGCGTGATGAAGCGGCCGAACCATTCGGCGAACGTGGATTTGTCCACCTGGGAAAATTGCGGCAATGCCCGGCGCGCGCGCGCGAGCGCCGCGTCGTCGATCTCACCCATGCTGCGTGCAGGCTGCAGATCCGCATCGACGTAGCGCGATTGCTCGCTAAGCGGCTCGGCCAGGAACTCGGCGAGATCAAGCAGCAATTCGGCTTGTGCCGGTGCGCGCATGCCGATCGAGAATGTCATGCAATTGCCGACCGCAGTACCTTCGTGCGGCAAGCCTGGCGGCAGGTACAGCGCGTCGCCAGGTCCGAGCAGCCAGTCGTGCGTCGGCGCGAATTTGCGCAGCAGCTTGAGTTCCGCATCATCGCGAAATTCTTTCGACGCCTGCGGATCGGTGCTGATGCGCCAACGGCGCTGGCCGCTACCCTGGACGAGAAACACGTCGTACTGATCGACATGCGCGCCGACGCCGCCGCCGTCAGTCGCGTAACTCACCATCACGTCGTCGATGCGCCAGCTCGGTACAAAGGCAAATGCATCGAGCAAAGCGGCGACATCCATGTCCCATTTGTCGACGTCCTGCACGAGCAACGTCCAATGCGATTTCGGCAGCTTGGCGAAGTCATTTTCCGCGAATGGACCGTTGCGCAGGTGCCAGCGATCACGCTTGGCTTCGTGCAGCACGATCCGCGACAACGCAGGTTCCTCGCAGGCAAGGCCGGCGAGATCCTCGGGCGTAATCGTCTTGTGAAAATGTGGAAATGCGCCGCGAATCAGCAGCGGGCGCTTTTGCCAATAGTCGCGCAGAAAGCGTGCCGGCGACATGCCCAGCGGCAGCTTGCCTGTGCCGGTGAGCTCGATGGGCAATGCGCGCTTGCGATTCTTCATGCGGCGAGACGCCGCCGCGGTGCCGCGTCGTGTTTGATCTTGGTGCCGACCTTGACGATCGCATCGAGCGCCGGCAGCAGTTCCTGGCCGAGCTCGGTCAGTTCGTATTCGGCTGACGGCGGCGAGGTGTCGAGCAGGCGGCGCGTGATCATCCCGCGTGTTTCCAGTTCGCGCAGGCGCGCCGAGAGCACGCGCGCGGAGATGCGCGGAATGTCGTGGCGCAGTTCGCCAAACCGGCGCGCGCCGCCGCGCAGGTACCAGATCACATTCGGCGCCCAGGCCCCGCGCAACAGCGCCATGCATTCGGTAAGCGGGCATCCGGGCGGCGGGGCGACTTTGCTTTTGCGCAGCGGCAATCCCATGGCGAATCTCAGGTAACGGCGAAGTGAGCGAGTAACCAATCAGTTACCGGATTCTACCAGTAATTCCAGGTTATGTGGTATCTAATGGTAACTAGATCGTATTAGGATACCACTGTCGTCGAATTGCACGACGCTCATCTGTCCAACAACAACACAGGACGTACTCGCATGAAACTGTATTACTCACCGGGCGCTTGCTCGTTATCACCACACATCGTCGCAAGCGAACTCGGGTTGCCGCTGACTTTGGAAAAGACCGATACGAAGACCAAGCGCACCGAAACCGGCCGTGACTTCTGGCAGATCAACCCGAAAGGTTATGTTCCGGCGCTCGAACTGGACAATGGCGAAGTGCTCACGGAAGGCCCGGCGATCGTGCAATATCTGGCCGATCTGAAGGGCGCCATGCAACTTGCGCCGGCCAACGGCACGTTTGCCCGCGCGCGCCTGCACGAGATGCTCAACTACATCACGTCGGAAATCCACAAAAGCTATAGCCCGCTGTTCAAGGACGATACGCCGGAAGTCACACGTGCGGAACGCAAGGCGTACCTGCAGCGCCGCTATGAGCTGCTTGAGCGCGTCCTGGCCAAGCAGACATGGCTGCTCGGCGAGCATTTCACAGTCGCTGACGCCTATCTGTTCACGGTCACGCGCTGGGCTGCCGGTGTGAAACTTGATCTATCCGGCTATCCGGCGCTGCTGGCGTTCCAGGACCGCGTCGCGGCGCGTCCGGCAGTGCATGCAGCGATGTTGGCCGAAGGCCTGATCAAGCAAAAAGCTGCGGCATAAGAGGTTCCGCTCAAGGCAGGCGCGAAGTCGGAGCGGCAAGAAACAGGCTCTTCGGCTTCGCCGCTTCGCGGCCCCGGTCAGTGGGCACGGGTCCTAGATTTCATTCGCCAGTTTTTCCGCGATGCCGGTGTAGCTTGAGGGTGTCAATGCGAGCAGACGCTGCTTCGCATCCTGCGGCAAGTCCAGCGATTCAATAAACGTGCGCATCGATTCGCCGGTAATGCCGTGGCCGCGCGTCAACGCCTTGAGTTGCTCGTAGGGCTCGGGCAGGCCGTAACGGCGCATGACGGTCTGCACGGCTTCGGCGAGCACTTCCCAGCTCGCATTGAGATCGGCGGCGAGGCGCTCGGGATTCGCGTTGAGTTTGGTCAGGCCACGCAGCAGCGATTCGAATGCGATCTGGGTATGGCCGAACGCGGTGCCGAGGGCGCGCAGCACCGTGGAATCGGTGAGGTCACGCTGCCAGCGCGAAATCGGCAGCTTCTCGGCGAAATGCGCGAACAGCGCGTTGGCAAGGCCGAAATTGCCTTCGGCGTTTTCGAAGTCGATGGGATTGACCTTGTGCGGCATCGTCGAGGAGCCGACTTCGCCCGGGCGCAGTGCCTGGCGGAAATAGCCGACCGAAATGTAGCCCCAGACATCGCGGCAGAAGTCGAGCAGGATCGTGTTCGCACGGCGGATCGCGTCGCTGAGTTCGGCGATGCAGTCGTGCGGCTCAATCTGCGTCGTGTACGGATTCCATACCAACCCGAGCGATTCGACGAAGTGTTTGCTCGCGGAGTGCCAGTCGACGTCCGGATAGGCGACGACGTGCGCATTGTAGTTGCCGACCGCGCCGTTGATCTTGCCGGTGAGTTCTATCGCGGCAATCTGCTTGCGCTGGCGATCCAGGCGCGCGACGACATTGGCGATTTCCTTGCCCAGCGTCGTCGGTGATGCGGTCTGGCCGTGCGTGCGCGACAGCATCGGCTGGCTGCTGAGTGCATGCGCCATCTGGCGCAGTGTTGCGATCACTTTGTCGAGCGTGTGCAGCAGCACGCCGTCGCGGGCGTCGCGCAGCATCAGCGCGTAGGCCAGGTTGTTGATGTCCTCGCTGGTGCAGGCGAAATGGACGAATTCCTTCGCCTCGGCGAGGTCGGCGTGGTCGCCGATTTTTTCCTTGATGAAGTATTCGACTGCCTTGACGTCGTGATTCGTCGTCGCCTCGATGGCCTTGATGCGTTCGGCGTCGTGCAACGAAAACTCGCCGGCGAGCGTCGTGAGGAACTGCCGCGTGCTCGTTGCAAACGGACCTACCTCGACGATGGCAGCCTCCTCCGCCAGCGCCAGTAGCCAGCACACCTCGACGAGCACGCGGCGCTGCATCAAGCCGAATTCGCTGAAGATCGGCCGCAGCGCCTCGACCTTCGCGGCGTAGCGGCCATCCAGTGGCGACAGGGCAGTCAGGGGCGACGTTGGCGACATGGCAATTCCTTTATCAGCCCTCAATGATAGCAAGGCCGCGCACCGGCTATAATTGCGTTCCCTCGTTTTCGTCTCCGACAAGCACGATGAGCAACTTCCGTACCGAGCGCGACAGCATGGGCGAACTGCAGGTGCCCGCCGACGCGCTCTACGGCGCACAAACCCAGCGCGCCGTGAACAATTTCCCGATTTCCGGCCTGACCATGCCGCGGCAGTTCATTCGCGCACTGGGCCTGATCAAGTCGGCCGCGGCGCAAGTCAATGCCGATCTTGGCCATCTGGCTACGACCAAGGCGGCAGCGATCCGCAACGCGGCCGATCGCGTGGCGGCTGGCGAATTCGACAAGGAATTTCCAATCGACGTGTTCCAGACCGGCTCGGGTACGTCATCGAACATGAACGCGAATGAGGTGATCGCGCATATCTGCGCGAATGACGGCACGAAAGTGCATCCGAACGATGACGTCAACAACGGCCAGTCGTCGAACGACGTGATTCCGACCGCGATCCACGTCAGTGCCACGCTGACCGTTTCCGAGCAGTTGCTGCCGGCGCTCGCGCACCTGAAGGACATCCTGGACAAGCGTGCGCAGGAACTTGCAAATGTGGCCAAGACCGGCCGCACCCATCTGATGGACGCAATGCCCGTGACGTTCGGGCAGGAACTCGGCGGCTGGTCCGCGCAGATCCGTTCCGGCATCGAGCGTGTGCAAGATGCGCTCAAGCGCATGCGCAAACTGCCGCAGGGCGGCACGGCGGTCGGCACGGGCATCAATGCCGACGCGAAGCTCGGGCCCGGCATCTGCGCCGAACTGACGAAGATCACCGGCGTGAAATTCGAGTCGGCCGACAATTTCTTCGAAGGCATGTCCTCGCAGGATGCGGCGGTCGAGTTGTCCGGGCAGCTCAAGACGCTGGCGTGCTCGCTGATGAAGATCGCGAATGACCTGCGCTGGATGAATTCCGGTCCGCTTGCGGGCCTGGGCGAGATAGAGCTGCAGGCGCTGCAACCGGGTTCGTCGATCATGCCCGGCAAGGTCAATCCGGTGATCCCGGAAGCGATGGCGATGGTCTGCGCACAGGTGATCGGCAACGATGCAACGATCACGATTGCCGGCCAGTCCGGCAATTTTCAGCTCAACGTCATGTTGCCGGTGATTGCGCTGAATCTGCTGCAAAGCATCGAGATCATAGCGAACGCCTCGCGGGCGCTGGCCGATCGCTCGATCGCGACTTTCAAGGTGCGTGAGGATCACATCAAGCAGGCGCTGGACAAGAATCCGATCCTGGTGACGGCGCTCAATGCGGTGATCGGTTACGACAAAGGCGCGGCCACGGCGAAGCAGGCGTATAAGGAAGGCCGGCCGATCCTCGACGTAGCGCTGGAGACGACCGGCTTGCCGCGTGAGAAACTCAAGGAACTGCTCGACCCGATGGCGTTGACCAAGGGCGGGGTGCATGGGGGAAGTGCGGGCGGGTAGCAACAACCTTGCAATGGTCCGAGCGCAGCGAAGACGCAAGATTTTGTAAACGCATATTGCCGTGCCTTCATGCACATGCGTACGCGCGGCAAGATGACAAACTGGTTTTGGTTGAGATGCGAGCCCGAGCGGCTTGGAGACGGGAAATGTATAAACGTGTACTTTTTACTAGCCTGCTGCTGGGCAGCGCAGCGGCGTGGGCGCAGGAAACGGTGATCAGCGGCAAGGACTTCCTGTCCGGCGCCGCCGATGCGAAGCTCGCTGAAATCGCCCGACAAGCGGCGGCGGAAGGCAAGACGGTGCAGATCACCGCGCCGAAATACTGGCAGGACAAAGTAAGGGCGAAGGTCCGCGCCGGCGCGGAGGACGCGCGCGTGCAGGCCAGCGAAGGGTTCCTCGAAAATGTGGTCGTGAAGGTCGTCGCCGCCAAGGCGGAAACGCCAAAAGCGGCCGCAGTGGAACCCGCCGCCACACCACCCGCCGAAGACCCGGCCGTGGCTGAAAAAGCCGCCGCGGAAAAAGCCAGGAAGGCCGCGGCGGCAAAAGCCGCAGCAGCGGAAAAGACCGCGGCGGAAAAAGCCGCTGCCGAGCAGGCAGCCGCCGAACAGGCTGCCGCAGACAAAGCTGCAGCGGAGAAAGCGGCGGCTGCGAAAGCTGCGACGGAAAAAGCCGCAGCCGAGAAGGCCGTTGCGGAAAAGGCCGCGGCAGAGAAAGCGGCAGCGGCAAAAGCCGCTGCGGACAAAGCGGCCGCGGAGAAGGCGGCAGCCGACGCGCTCGCCGCGAAGCGCCAAAACATGGAGAAGAACCTCAACGAGGGCAGGTCGGCGGCCGGCACGCTGCAGGTGACGCAGCTGCTCAAAGATGACGTCGTCTATATCGATGGCCCGATCCGCGGCGTCGTGCGCCGCGTCGGCACACGTCCGGCGCTGTACTGGCTCGAAGGCGACCTGAATCTCGAGCGCATCGAACTTCTGCCGAATGGCGTCGGGCGCTACAACGTCGTCGCCGACATCCACGACACCGCGAATCCGACATTGCGCACGCACACGACTGGACACGTCGTGGCGAACATGCCGGCAGCCAACTCGGCCGAGCGCACGTCGCTGCAGACCCAATATGCCGAGGGCCGCGATGTGACCGAATCATTGCATCCGGCTGACCTCAAGGCCGGCGACGTGGTCTACACGGGCCAAAGTGCCGCGATCATCGTGCGCCGTTCGGGCGTTGGCCTGCTGCGTTTCTGGCTCGAAGGCGACTTGAACCTTGGTCAGCCGGGGCTGCAGAAGCAGGGCGGCAACGCGTACAAGGTGCTGTCCGATACGGTCAAGTGATGCGCCGCGTGAGCCGCGCTTGCGGCTCACGCTTTCTTAGCCAGAGTGACACTTGTCCACGTCTTTGGCTGTTATCAGCGCGTAGGCTTTGAATTCCGGCAGCGCGGCGGCGAGCGCATTCTGCGTCGTCGCCAGCTCGCGCAAATCCTCGCAGACTTTTTCCGCGCTGGCCTCCAACTTGGCGGCTTTCGCTTCGACGGCCGCACCGATCTTGTCCGGCTCGCCGCTCGCGAGGCCGGAAAAAACGCTGGTAATCGCTGTCATTGCCGTGCTGGCACCAGCCATTCCTGTAGCGAATCCGTCTTCGCGCAGCAAGGTGGTGGTCGCGAAATACCGGGCGGCAAGATCCTTCTGCGGCTGATCCAGTGGGAGCCGCTTGCCGTCGATACTGATTTCGCCAGCTGCCGAGACAATGGCCTCCGGGCCTTCGCGCCCGCGCACGGCGACGTGCTGTGCATCGACGCGACGCAGGCGTGCTAGAGAGGTGTCGCTATTTGTATCGACAGTGCAGCCGGTTGCGCTGGACGCCAGGGCGGCGAGACAGATCATTTTTATATAGGTCATGACCGAATCTCTCAGGCGTAGGATTCAATGCGGCTGCGACGGAACCAGATCGCGGCGCCAATCATCGCCGTGCCGGCTGCCGCGCCGATCCACAAGCTCGGCATCGTCAGCGCTGCGCCAATGCTGTCCAGCGACAGCACGTGGTTCAGCACGCGCAAGTCGTCGTCGGCACTGTCCGGCATGTCGGTAAGCGTCAGCTTCTGCAACCAGCTGAATGGCACGATGCTGAACAGCAGGCGGCCGAAGATGTTCTGCCAATACCAGCCGGAAAGTGAGAAGTTCTGCAGCAGGTTCACCCAGCTGATGATCACACCGGTGAGCACCGGCATCAGGACCGCCCACAGGAATGGCTTGGAGCGCACATAACTCGAACACAGCAGCAGCCAGCCGATCGTCGGCAGCGCCCACAATGCGTTCACCGGGATCGACACAAGCAGCTTGAGCCACAGCGCGACGAGGTGCGTCGGCGACCACAGCAACGGCAATGCGTGCACGCCGATGCGGAACAGGCTGTAGATGCTGAGCAGGATCAAGAAGCCCAAGTGCAACGCGATCATGGCTGCGACGGCGAGCACCGGCGCGATCAGGGCGGCCATCACCACTTTCGCGAGCACGGTTTCGAGGTCCGACAACGGCAGCGATTTCCAGAACAGCACGCTGCGGTCGGCGCGATCATTGTAGAGCGCGCCGAGCAGGTAGAAGAACACGACAAAGCAGAACACGATGCCGATCGGCGCGCTCATACCCATCAGGCCAATGTCGATCGCAGAGTGCACTTTCGTGTAGTCGCCCTCGCCGACGTGCTCGATGACCTGATCGATGTTAATGCCGCCGAGCTGGATCCCATGCTTGTGCGCAGTAAATTCCGCGCTCAAAAGTGCGAGTATCGTGATCGCCAGCATCACCGCCGTGGTGATCAGCGGTGCCATGAAGAAGCCGCCGCGGTATTCCCAGAACTCGCGCTTCAGCAGCCAGGCAAACTTGTTCGAATTCATGGCGCTCATGTTCATGCTGCTCGTATTCATGCGTAAGTTCCTTTCATCGTCGCGACGAACAGATCCGCGATGCTGGGTTTGTGTAATTCGCCGAGTTGCGCCAGATGCGCGCGGTCGGCGCCATCGAACAGGAAGATCGACTTGCCGAAAATCTGCCGCTCGTACAGCGGCTTGAGCGCGCGTGCCGCATCGGCCTGATCCGGATTGACCAGCACTTCGGCAAAGCGCTCGCCGACTTCGTCCATGCTCGCATTGAGCACGATGCGGCCTTCCTTGATGAATAGCAGGTCGGTGAGGATGTGCTCGACTTCCTCGATCTGGTGCGTGGTGACGAGGATGGTTTTCTGCTCGTCGAAGTAATCGCCGAGCAGGCTGTTGTAGAACTCCTTGCGATACAGGATGTCCAGGCCTAGCGTCGGCTCATCGAGGATCAGCAGCTTGGCATCGATGGCCATGATCAATGCCAGGTGCAGCTGCACGATCATGCCTTTGGACAATTCGCGCACGCGCTGGGTCGGCTGGATTTTCGTGCGCGCCAGGAATGCCAGACACTTCTCGCGCGAGAACCGCGGATGCACGCCGCCGACGAAATCGACGGCGTCGCCGACACGCAGCCAGCGCGGCAGCACGGCAACGTCGGCGATGAAGCTCACTTGCTGCATGAGTTCGGTGCGCTGGCTGCGCGGATTCATACCGAGCACGGACAACTCGCCATCGAACTCGGCTAGACCGAGTATCGCTTTCAATGCCGTGGTCTTGCCGGCGCCGTTCGGTCCGACCAGGCCGACGATGCGTCCGGGCTGGATATCGAGGTTCACGTTATCCAGCGCGATGGTCGCGCCGTAGCGCTTGCTCAGGTTTCTTGCCTGCACCACGCTCATGACTGCGCTCCGTTGCTGCTGGCGCTTTTCATCAGCGTCTGCAAATCCAGATTCATGCGCTTGAGCCGCGCATACAACATGGGCCATTCCTCGCGCAGGAAGCGCTCGCGTTCGGATTGCAGCAATGCGTCGCGCGCACCATCAGTAACATACATGCCAAGACCTCTCCGTTTCTCGACCAATTGTTCGTCCACCAGCTCCTGATACGCCTTCGACACGGTAATCGGATTGAGCTGAAAATCCGCCGCGACTTGGCGTACCGAGGGCAGGGCGTCGCCCTGCTTGAGTACGCCGTCGAGGATCATCGCCACTACGCGGTCGCGCAGCTGGCGGTAGATCGGCGCGTTGTCGTTCCAGGTAATGCTCATGCGTTATTCCTTGACGCCGCGGCGCAGGGCTTTGCCAAACGAGTAGTAGGGCATGTCCATGCGCAGGCTGGGCATGTTCGGGGTAAGCGATTCATAGATGTCGCCCGTCGCGGAGGTCTCGATCAGCGCGCCGTCCGATCGCTCAGTGTTGCGGGCTTCCATCAGATCGGCTGCGCTTGGGCGCACGGTAATCGTCGGCAGTTCGACCGCAGTGGGGGCAGCAACGGTCGTCACAGCCAGGGTCGACTGTGCATGCGCCGTCGTGATGGGCCGGATAGCGGAGAAAGCCAGAATTGTCGCGAAGGCCATGAATGTGGCACCGCGGATCAGCAAGGCATTCAGGTTCATACGTGTTCCTCTTGGTGAGCTGTCGTACTAGTGTTGTATCTAAGTATAACACCAAGACAGGACTTGTCAAGTAGGAACGATGAAAAAATCTTTGCGGGTTCTCGCGCCGCCAGGCCGGCGGCGCATATATGCTGTAAAATCAGACTATTACAACACTTATTGCTGGTGGCTTGTCAGCCGCGCGGGCGAATCAAACCCAGTGCTTCCAGCTTGAGCACGATGCGCTGCACAGCTTCGTCCGGGGTGACATCGCTGGTATCGATACGCATTTCGGCGTCGTCCGGCACCTCGTACGGGTCGCTGACACCCGTGAATTCCTTGAGCTTGCCGGCGCGAGCGAGCGCATACAGGCCCTTGCGGTCGCGGGTTTCGCAGACGCCGATCGGCGTGGAGATGTAGACCTCCACGAACATGCCGTATTCCTCGATCATCTCGCGCACTTCCGCGCGCGCTTTCGCGTACGGCGCGATCGGCGCACAGATTGCCACGCCGCCGTTCTTGGTGATTTCGCTGGCGACGTAACCGATGCGCTGGATGTTGAGGTTGCGGTGCTCCTTCGAAAAGCCCAGCTCGCTCGACAGGTGCTTGCGCACGACATCGCCGTCGAGCAGCGTCACCGGTCGCGTGCCGAGTTCGAGCAGGCGCACGAGCAGGGCATTGGCGAGTGTCGATTTCCCCGACCCGGACAAGCCGGTGAAGAACACGGTGAAACCCTGCTTGTGCCGTGGCGGGTGCGTGCGGCGCAGTTCCTCGATCACTTGCGGGTAGGTGAACCAGTCCGGGATTTCCAGACCCTCGTGCAGGCGCCGGCGCAGTTCGGTGCCGGAAATATTGAGCACAGTTTCGCCGGGTTGAACTTCATTCGCCGGCACGTACTGCGCGCGCTCCTGCACGAAAACCATTTCCTGGAACGGCACCATCGCGATGCCGAGTTCATCCTGATGTTTCTGCACGAGTTGTTGTGCGTCGTAAGGGCCGTAGAACGCCTTGCCGCTGGAATCGTTGCCGGGACCGGCATGATCGCGGCCAACGATGAAATGCGTGCAGCCGTAATTCTTGCGGATGATCGCGTGCCACACCGCTTCGCGCGGGCCGCCCATGCGCATCGCCAGCGGCAGCAGGCTCAGCATCGAGGTCTGTTCCGGATAATGCGAGATCAGTTTCTCGTAGCAGCGCACACGTGTGTAATGGTCGATGTCGCCCGGCTTGGTCATGCCGACACTCGGGTGGATCAGTAGATTCGCCTCGGCGATCTGTGCGGCGCGGTAGGTGAGTTCCAGATGCGCGCGGTGCATCGGATTGCGCGTCTGGAACGCGACAATGCGCTGCCAGCCGAGTTTCTCGAACTGTTCGCGCAGTTCGCGCGGGGTCAGGCGCAGGTGGCGGAAGTCGTAGTGACGCGGTGCTTCGATGCCGTGCACGCGACCACCGAGATAAACCGGATTCGCCTTCGTCAGCAGGTAATTCACGCCGGCGTGCAGTTTGTCGGAAGTGCCGAATACTTCGCGTGCTTCCTTTTCGCGGTCGGCTTCCCAGCGCTCCTCGACATCCAGAATCGCCAGCGTCACGCCTTCCGGATCGCGCAGCGCAACGCGTTTGGCGTCGCCGAGCTTGTCGGCGAAATCCTTCGTCACATCGAGCGTGACCGGCATCGGCCAGAGCACGCCGGAAGCAAGCCGCATGTCGCGACATACGCCGTCATAATCCTTGCGCGTCATGAAGCCTTCGAGCGGCGAGAACGCGCCGGACAGCAACAGATCGAGATCGCAGATCTGGCGCGGCGTCAAATCCAATGACGGCAGTTGCGCGGCTTCGCGCTTGAGCGCCACGCGGTCGGCGGCCTGGACGACATGCAAATTGACGAGACGGCCGCCGTGCGGCGCGATGAGTTGTGACATCGAGAGTTCCAAGGGTTGTTATGAGGGGCTGCGCAAAGCCGGCAATTATACGGCATCAGACTGATTTGACGCCGCGGCGGACATGGCCGCTGGTGATACCGATATTCAGCCGGCTGCGACTTGTTCCAGCTCGTGTTGCGTCTGCAACCATTCGTCTTCGAGCTTGGCGCTCTCGGCCTTAAGCACAGCTGCTTGGCGCGTGAGTTCCGCCAGACGCGCAGATTGCGTGGCTTCGTACAGTTGTTGATCGCCGAGGGCAGCATCGGCGGCGCGTTTGCGCGCGTCGAGGTCGGCCATGCGCTTTTCGATGCGCGCGAGTTGCTGGCGTAGCGGCACCAGACGCGCGCGTTGGTCGGCGCGGGCGCGGCGCTCGTCACGCCGATTGCCTGTGCTGGCTGGCGCAGACGGCGCCGTAGACACCGCATCGCCGCGCAAGATCAGCTTTGCGTAATCGTCGAGATCACCGTCGTACGGCGAAACCCGGCCGCCGCCGACGTGCAGCAAGGTGTCGCAGCAGGCGCGGATCAGTGCGCGATCGTGGGCGACGAGCACCAGCGCGCCGGTGTAATCGTTCAACGCTTCGGTCAGCGCTTCGCGCGTATCCAGGTCCAGATGGTTGGTCGGCTCGTCGAGCAGGAGCAGGTTCGGCCGCTGATAGATCGTCAGCGCAAGGCACAGGCGTGCTTTTTCGCCGCCGGAGAACGGTTCGACCTTGTCGAGCGCGCGTGTGCCGGAAAAGCCGAAGCCGCCGAGAAAATCGCGCGCGGCTTTTTCACCGAGGCTCGTATCGATTTCCTTCAGATGCTCCACGGGCGTGGCGCGCAAGTCGAGTTGTTCGAGCTGATGCTGGGCGAAATAGCCGATCTTCAGGTCCTTTGCGGCGAGGCGTTCGCCGGCGAGCGGCGGCGACGCGCCAGCGAGCATTTTGATAAATGTGGATTTGCCCGCGCCGTTCGCGCCGAGCAGCGCGATGCGATCGCCAGGCGACAGGATCATCTTGATGTCGCTCAACACGCGGCGCTGGCCATAACCGGCTGCGATCTCATCGAGCTTGAGCAGCGGCACCGGCAGCGCCGCCGGTTCACGGAACTCGAACTGGATCGTCGACGCGGCGCGGATCGGCGCAATGTCGACCATGCGCTCGAGAGCCTTGATGCGGCTCTGCGCCTGGCGCGCCTTGGTTGCCTGGGCGCGGAAGCGATCGACGAAGCGCTGCAGATGCGCGCGTTCGCGCTGCTGCTTTTCGAACATCGACTGCTGTTGCGCGAGACGCTCGGCGCGCTTGCGCTCGTAGCCGCTCAGGTTTCCGGAAAACAACTCCGCGCTCTGATCGGCGATGCTGATGACGTGGGTAACCACAGCATCGAGAAACTCGCGGTCATGCGAGATGATCAGCAACGTGCCCGGATATTTTTTGAGCCAGCCTTCGAGCCAGATCACGGCATCGAGGTCCAAATGGTTTGTCGGCTCGTCGAGCAGCAGCAGGTCGGAGCGGCACATCAGCGCCTGCGCCAGATTCATGCGCATGCGCCAGCCACCGGAAAACTCCGCGACTTTGCGATTTTCTTCGCCCGGCCCGAAGCCAAGCCCGTGGAGCAGTTCGGCCGCGCGCGCCGGCGCGGCATATCCGCCGATCGTATGCAGGCGCTCATGCAGCGCAGCGATGCGCACACCGTCGTGCTTTTCCTCCGCATCGGCGAGGTCGCGCTCGATCTGGCGGTATTCGGTGTCGCCATCGAGCGCGTAGTCCAGCGCCGTCATGTCGAGCGCCGCAACTTCCTGGCGCACGTACGCCATCGTCCAGTTGCGCGGCCGCTCGAAGTGACCCGCATCCGGCGCGATCTCGCCGGCAATCAGGGATAACAGACTGGATTTGCCCGCGCCGTTGCGCCCGGCGATGCCCACGCGCCAACCGGCGTGCAGGGCCAGATCCATGTCTTCAATCAATAGCAGGGGTCCGCGCCGCAGCGCGAGGTGGTCGAAACGCAGCATCCGACCATTTTAGCGCGTACACGATGCTTGCGCCGCAATACAATGCGCGCCGGGCACTCTCAGGCGCAACTTTGCATGGGCGAAAAGAAACGCCGCCAGACCGTTGCAAGCAAGCTGGCCGAGCGCGTCGCGGCGGCGCAAACGCTGCACGGGGCTGGAAAATTGCGTGAAGCGCACAGCGCCTACCGCGAAATCCTGGATGTTGATGCGACGCAGCCGGATGCGTGGTTCGGTCTCGGTCTGATCGCGCGCGGCGCGGGCGAGCGTGAGAGGGCGGTGCAATATCTCGCCAAGGCGGTCGCCCACGCTCCGGCAAACTGGCAAGCGCGGATGCATTATGCCGCCGTGCTGCAAGACATGGAGAATTTCGACGCGTCGATTGCGCAATGGCGTGCGGTCTGTGCGGCGCAGCCGGGAAATGCCGTGGCGTGGGAGTGCCTGGGTATTGCCGAACAGGCCGCGGGCCGCGTCGATGAGGCGGTGCGCGCCTATGAGCGTGCGATAGAAATCGAGCCAGCGCCGGCACTGCGCGTGAAGCTGGCGACCGCGATCTCGCCGATTCCGGTTTCGCGCGAAGCCATTGCGGCGGAACGCGCGCGCATGCACGGCGTGCTCGATGCGATGCTCGCGGAACCTGCGCACGAAGCGCCACTGGTCGCCGATCCGTTGGCGGCCCGGCTGTGGACGAATTTCTATCTCGCCTATCACGGCGAGAGCGATCGCGACCTGCAGCAGAAAACGGCCGCGGTCTACCGGCAAATCTGTCCGGCGCTCGACTTCACTGCGGCGCACTGCGCGCAGAACCGCACCGCCGGCCGGCGCATCCGCATCGGCCTGATCTCGCAGTTCTTGCGCACGCACAGCATCGGCCGCACCAGTCGCGGCCTGTTTGCAGAGCTGTCGCGTGAGCGCTTCGAGGTCACAGCGATTTTCGTGGCGCCGCTCGTGGACGATGAGACTTCGCGTGCGATCCGCCGCGACGCCGAGCACACGCTGGTGGTGCCAAAGGATCTGCGCCGGGCGCAGGAGCTGATCGCCGCACTGCAGCTGGACATCCTGTTCTATCAGGATATCGGTATGGAGCCCTTCACGTATTTCCTGTCGTTCGCGCGCTCGGCGCCGGTACAGTGCGTGTCATTCGGTCATCCGGACACCACCGGCGTGCCGAATGTGGATTACTTCATATCGAACGATCTTTACGAGCCGCTGGATGCGCAAGAGCACTACAGCGAAAAATTGTTTCTGTTGAAAAATCTGGGCAGTCTCGCCTACTACCATCGGCCGACATTGCAGCAGCCGCCGAAGTCGCGCGCGGCGTTCGGCCTCGCCGTCGGCAGGCCACTATATCTGTGTCCGCAAAACCTGTTCAAGATCCATCCTGACATGGACGACCTGCTAGCGCGTATCCTGCACCGCGATCCAAACGGCGTCATCGCGCTCGTCGAAGGCCGCGTGCGCGGCTGGTCGCGCCTGCTGCGCGCGCGCTGGCAGCGCAGCATGGGCGACGTGCAGCAGCGCATCGTGTTCGTGCCACGCCTGCGCGAAGACGATTACCTGAATCTGATCAGCTGCGCCGACGTCATGCTCGACACCGTGCATTTCAACGGCATGAACACGTCGTTGGAAGCATTCGCCGTCGGCACGCCGGTCGTCACGCTGGCGGCGGCATTCCAGCGCGGCCGCCACACGCAGGCGATGTATCGGCGCATGGGGCTGGACGATCTGATTGCCCGTGACGCGGAGACTTATGTCGAACTTGCGGTAAAGCTGGCCAATGATGCGGAATACCGCAAGCTCGTCAGTGATCGCATCGCGGAGCGCAGTCAGGTCCTCTACGAAGATGCACAAGTCGTACGCGAATTCGAGCGCTTCTTCGAGACCGTCATCCGCGCCGGCGAATAACCCGGGAACCTTCGTCACCACACAGGGTCGAACCGCCGCCAGTTTGCCTTCGGAACGACGGCGACGCACAATACGCGGCCCCATTGCAGGCCCCGAAAATGCCGCAAGCCGCATGGCCGGTATCCCATAAATATCAGGAGTACACATGACGAAGTTTTTGCGCAAGACCCTGACTGCCGCGGCGATTGCGGCCGTGCTCAGCGGTTCCGCCATTGCCGCTGACCCTGCGGCGAAACCGGCCGCTCCGGCCGCCAAGCCGGCGCAAATCGCGACGCCCGCTCCCGCGAAGCCCGCCGTCGACACCGCGGCGATCGACGCCAAGTTCAAGGGTGACAAGAAAGCCGAATACAGCTACATGGTCGGCATGGACGTCGCGCGCGGCCTGTCCCAGGTGAAGGACGAGATCGACATCAACACTGTGATCTCGGCGCTGCAGGCAGCGTTGAAGGGCGAAAAGACCACGCTCACCGAGCAGGAGTCGATGCAGGTGCGCCAGGAGTTCATGGAAAAGCTGCGCTCCAAGCAGGCCGCGAAATCGAAGGAAGAGGCCGAGAAGAATCAGAAAGAAGGCGACGAATTCCTTGCCAAGAACAAGAGCAAGAAAGGCGTGAAAGTCACCGAATCCGGCCTGCAGTACGAAGTGGTCAAGGAAGGCAGCGGGGCACACCCGACCAAGGGCGACACGGTGAAGGTGGATTACACCGGCACCAAGATCGATGGCACCAAGTTCGACAGTTCGGTCGATCGCGGCCAGCCGGCGACATTCCCGCTCGGCAACGTGATTCCGGGCTGGACCGAGGGTCTGCAGCTGATGACGCCGGGATCGAGCTACAAGTTCTACATTCCGGCCAAGCTCGCCTATGGCGAACACGGTCCGCCGTCGATCGGCCCGAACGCGACGCTGATTTTCGATGTCAAGCTGATCAGCATCGAGAAGCCGACCGAAGCCAAGCCGGCCATCGCGCCGAAACCGGGTGAAGCCGCAAAGCCGGCGGTTCCGGCGATGAAGCCTGCTGCAAAACCCGCCGCAAAACCTGCCGAGCCGGTCAAGCAGTAAGCGTCGCTTCGACGGGTCAAACAGGGGCGCGGGCAACCGCGCCCTTTTTATTTAAGGATGGCCGGTATGCGGGCCTTGCGTTGGGCGCGATGAATCCTGCCCCTACGTTACAATGCGCGCCTCCTTAGGGCGCACGAATGGAAATCCCATGCGCATTACGATGTTTGGTACGGGCTACGTCGGCCTGGTCACCGGAACTTGCCTTGCCGAGGTCGGCAACGATGTCTGCTGCGTGGACGTCGACGCGGAAAAGAACGCTGGACTCGAGCGGGGAGAAATGCCGATTTTCGAACCCGGTCTCGCCGAGCTCGTAGGTTCCAACCGCGCGGCCGGACGCCTGCGCTTCACCACGGATGCTGCGCAGGGAGTTGCCCACGGTCAGATGATCTTCATCGCCGTGGGTACGCCGCCGGACGAAGACGGCAGCGCTGACCTGCGCCACGTGCTCACGGTCGCGCGCACGATCGGCCAGCACATCGACCGCTACACCGTGGTCGTGAACAAGTCGACCGTGCCGGTCGGCACCGCCGATCGCGTGCGCGAAACCATTGCCGGTGAGTTGGCGAAGCGTGGCGCGAACGTGGAATTCGACGTCGTTTCCAATCCGGAATTTCTCAAGGAAGGCGACGCGGTCAAGGACTGCATGCGGCCGGATCGCATCGTCGTGGGTTCCGACAGCAACCGCGCGATCGAATTGCTCAAAGCGCTGTATGCGCCATTCAATCGCAATCATGAACGCATCGTGTTGATGGATGTGCGCTCTTCCGAACTGACCAAGTACGCAGCGAACGCAATGCTCGCGACAAAGATCAGTTTCATGAACGAAATGGCCAATATTGCGGAACGCGTGGGCGCCGATATCGAACTGGTGCGACATGGCATCGGCTCGGACCCGCGCATCGGCTATTCGTTCATCTACCCGGGAGCCGGCTACGGCGGCTCGTGTTTTCCGAAAGACGTGCAGGCGCTCGAGCGCATCGCACGCAGCCACGACTACGAAGCGCGCCTGCTTGATGCCGTGGAAGCGGTCAACCTCAAGCAGAAGGAAAAGCTCTTCGAGTTGCTAACGCGGCATTTTGCCGGTGCGCTGCGCGGCAAGACCGTCGCGCTGTGGGGCCTGGCATTCAAGCCGAACACCGACGACATGCGCGAGGCGCCGAGCCGGCGCCTGCTGGAGCAGCTGTGGGCGGCCGGTGCCAGCGTGCGGGCGTTCGATCCGGAAGCGCGGGCCGAGGCCGGCCGCATCTATGGCGAGCGTGTCGACCTGACGTTGTGCGACGACCCGTACTCCGCATTGCAAAACGCCGATGCGCTCGTGGTGGTTACTGAATGGAAGGCTTTCTGGAGTCCGGATTTTGCCCGCATTAAATCCGCGCTGCACAAGCCGGTGATATTTGACGGCCGCAACATCTACGAGCCCAGTGCCGTCGAGGCCGCCGGTATTGCGTATTACGGAATCGGCCGTGGGCGCAGTGCGCGACGCGCGGCTGCGCGCGTATGAACTTCGCCTTGGCGCTGGACGATGTGCGCATCGGCGTGATCGGACTCGGCTATGTCGGTTTGCCGCTTGCCGTTGCACTGGGTCGGGAATTCGCAACACTCGGTTATGACCGCAATCCTGCGCGCGTGGCGGAACTGCGGGCCGGTCACGATTCCACGGAAGAAATAACCGGCGCAGAACTGGCGGAGGCCGGCAAGTTGCGTTTCGGCGTCGATGCGCAGGAGTTGCGTGATTGCAACGTTTATATCGTCGCCGTGCCGACGCCGGTAACCGCACACAAGTGGCCGGACCTCACTCCGCTGATTGCAGCGAGCGAAAGCGTCGGCAGGATACTGGCGCGGGGCGCGCTCGTAATCTACGAGTCGACGGTCTACCCGGGCGCAACGGAAGAGGTTTGCGTACCGGCGCTCGAACGCACTTCGGACTGCGCTGCAATGAGGATTTCTTCGTCGGCTACAGCCCGGAGCGTGTCAATCCAGGTGACAAGACGCGTCGCCTCGCCGACATCGTCAAAGTGACTTCCGGCTCCACGCCGGAAGCGGCCGAGTTCGTCGATGCGCTGTACCAACGCGTGGTACGCGCCGGTACCTACCGTGCGCCGAGCATTCGCGTGGCCGAGGCCGCCAAGGCGATCGAGAACACGCAGCGTGACGTCAACATTGCGCTCGTCAACGAACTCGCGCTGATCTTCGGCAAACTCGGTATCGACACCGAAGCCGTGCTCAAGGCGGCGTCGACGAAATGGAATTTCCTCAAGTTCTCACCGGGCCTGGTCGGCGGCCACTGCATCGGCGTCGATCCGTATTACCTCATCCACAAGGCCACCGAAGCGCATCACTATCCGGAGCTGATCAGCGCCGCGCGCCGTATCAACGAGGGCATGAGCGCGCATGTCAGCGGTCAGGTATTGCGCCTGATGGCGCTGAAGCAGATCAACGTGGTCGGCAGCCGCGTGTTGGTGCTCGGCATCACGTTCAAGGAAGACTGCCCGGATCTGCGCAACACGCGCGTGCGCGAGCTCATCGATGAGCTGCGCGCCTGTCACGCACAAGTGGACGTTTACGACCCGCACGCCAATAAGGGCGAGTGCGAACGCGAATGCGGCATCCGGCCGGTCGAGGCGCCGCAGGCGGGCGCATACGATGCGATCGTGTTGGCGGTAGCGCATCGCGAATTCCGCGAGCTGGGCGTTGCCGGTGTTCGCGCGCTGGCCAAATCGCGCGCGGTGATCTACGACGTCAAATACGTGCTGCCCGCTGATGCGGTGGATGGGCGCCTGTGAGCAGCACCCTGGAACAGCGTTTGACGGAACTGGAAGTGCGCGTGGCATTTCTCGACCAGTCGGTGCAATCGTTGGACGCGACCGTCGCCGCGCAGGACCGTATGCTGATCGAAATGCGCCGCGAGTTCGCGCGCTTGCGCGAGGAACTCGGTGCCGTGCAGACTTCGCTGCGCGACGACGTACACCAGGAACCACCGCCACCGCACTACTGATGTCGGACTCACTGCGCGATCAATTGTTGAAGGCCGGGCTGGTCGGGAAATCAAAACCTGACAACAAGGCCACGCCGAAGCCGGCGCGTCCGCCCGCGCCGAAACCGCCAGCCCCAGCAAAGGAAGCGGACGTCGATCTCGCGCGCGCGTACGCGCAGCGCGCGCAGGCCGAGCGCGCGGAACGTGAGCATGCGCAGCGCGAAGCCGAGCGCGTTGCGCGCGAGAACAAGCAGCGCAAGCAGAAGCTCGCGGCGTTGCTCAGCAACAAGGCACTGAACGCAACGGATGCAGACGTGCCGCGGCATTTCCCGCACGGCAACAAGATCCGGCGCATCTACTGCACCAAGGAACAGCTGGAAAGGCTCAATCGCGGCGACCTTGCCGTGGTGCAGCTTGCGGGTCGTTATCTACTCGTCGAACGCGACATCGCCGTGCAGGCGCAGGCGATCCAGGCCGAGGCACTGGTGCTGATGTGCGATCCGAACGCACCGGCCGAAGATGACGTACCGGCGGATTTGATGTGGTGACTGCAGTCGCACTAGCTTGATCGCCGCAGGCGTATGATGCGCGAACGAAGCGGCGGAGGGGCGACCATGCGATTTTTTTTGATCTGCGTTGTTGCAGCGATATTGCCTAATATCGTGGTCGCGACCACGCTGCCGCATTTTCCGCCGAATGCCGTCTGGTCCCGAGATGTGAGTGCGCCACCGCTCAAGCACGCTAATTCAGACAACATGATCAATCACCTGTCCAGTCTAGGCGGCTGGGGTACGGGCGCCACCAACTTGAAGATCGACTTCTCGTTTTATGTGCTGCATGCTAATCCGGGCATTGCGACGACGCCGGTGATGGCCATCGGCAACGATCCGGTCAACGGTTACTACTATCCGGATTGCGGGGACCTTCAGACAGGTAGTTCCTATCCGCCGCCACTTCCGATCCCACTGCCGCCCGGCGGTGGGATCGAAGGCACGGGTCCGTCCGGCTGGCCGCCGCCGCCACCGGGGACGCCGCCGAGCTACACCTGCGACAACGCGAACAACGATTGCCACATGCTGATTGTGCAGGGTAATACGCTGTTTGAGTCCGGCAATACCAACGTTACTGGCGGGAAGGTCGAGTCGCAATGTGCGTTGACGTGGGATTTGACCAAGGTCTATCCGCCGCAAGGGCGCGGCGACCAGTGCACCAGCACCGATGCCGCCGGGTTTCCCGTCGCGCCGTTGCTGTTCAATGCTGACGAGATGTATGCCGCCGAGCAGGTTGCGAGCGGTGATCTCGGCCATGCGATTCGCTTCATCCTGCCGAATTCGCGCATGGCTTATAAGAAGTTTGTGCACCCGGCAAGCCATGCCGGTTCACCCAGCGACATGAATGCCAATGCGATTCCCTATGGCTCGCGCCTGCGTCTCAAATCGAGTTTCAACGTCGCCGGGTTCACCGCTGGCAACCATGCCGATGGGGGAGCCGCAGCCGACGCGGCAGCGCGCGTGATCCTGCGCACTCTGCAAAAGTACGGAATGGTGCTCTCCGACGGCGGCAACGTGCCTCTCACCGCGGAATGGGACTCGTACACGGCGCACAAATGGAGCGAGTTCGGAATGGATCGGGACGCACAGACTGGCGATCAACTGCTATACGGGATCGCCGTTACCGATTTCGAAGTGGTCTACACCGGCGATCCGATTACGCTGACCTACGACTGCGACAGCAACGGTAACCACATGACGCCGGCCGATTTCATCTTCATCGACGGCTACGACTTCTAGAAATCGATGAAATACCCGCCGTTCACCGGAATATTCGCGCCGGTGATGAAACCGGATTCGTCGGCGCAGAGAAAATCGACGACGCGTGCGATTTCCGAGGGCTCGCCGAGGCGGCCGACCGGGATGTTGGCGATGATCTGGCTGCGCACGGCTTCCGGAATCGCGGCGACGAGCGCGGTGCGGCAGTATCCGGGCGACACGCTGTTGACCGTGACGCCCTTGCGCGCGACTTCCTTGGCCAGCGCCATCGTGAAGCCGTGCATACCGGCTTTCGCCGCGGAATAATTGGTCTGGCCGAACTGGCCGGTCTGGCCGTTCACCGAGGAGATGTTGACGATGCGCCCGTAGCCGCGCTCGGTCATCCCTTCGACAACCTGGCGGCACATGTTGAACACACCGCCGAGATTGACCGTCAGCACGTCGCTCCACTGTTGTGCGGTCATTTTGCGCAGCGTGGTGTCGCGCGTGATGCCGGCCGCATTGACGAGAACGTCGAGTGATCCGTGCGTCTGCTCGACGTGCTTGGCTAATGCGGCGCAGCAGTCGATGTCGGTGACGTTGAGCGCTTCAAAGAAGATCTGGTGCGCGAATTCCGCGGTTTCGTTGCGGAATTCGGCAACGCGCTCGGCGCGCGTGCCGAGGTCGGCGGCGACAACTTTGTGACCGGAACGGGCGAGGTATTTGCAAATCTCGGTGCCGAGGCCGCCGATGCCGCCGGTGACTAACGCGACGCGTTGGGTCATTGGTGTTCCCCGAAGTCAGAATTCTGCAGCGCGCCGGATGGCGCAGCGCAGCAAGCGCGCGATGGTAAGAAGGCGGACCGGTGCTGTCAAACGCGCCGCGAGTTTAGGACTTGGTGTCCTTGTCCTTGCCCGGATTGATCCGGCCGGAATTCGCCGCAGCGTTGAGGAAGCCTTCCTGCACCGACTTCCACAAGTCCAGGTTGCGCTCGGTCATGTCGTTGAGCATCGACCATGGCGTCTGGCCGAGAATATTGTTGAGCTGACTGCGAAATTTCTGCTGCTGATCGAGGAAGATCTGCAGGCTCTTTTCCAGGTACGAACCCATGAAACCCTGCATGGAATCGCCGTAAAAGCGGATGATCTGCGAGAGCAGCTGGGTGGTGAACATCGGCTGCCCGGTCTCCTCGTGCTCGGAGATGATCTGCAGCAGCACCGAGCGGGTGAGGTCATCACCGCTCTTGGCGTCCCGGACTTCGAATTCTTCGCTGTCGATCACGAGCTGTCGAACTTCCTCGAGCGTGATATAGCTCGAAATCTCGGTGTCGTAGAGCCGGCGATTGGGATATTTCTTGATGATGCGGACTTGTGCCATGCGGCAAAGTTAGCAGAACTTGCGGCGGCGCACCAGCGGGTTTGCTGCGCAGCAAACCGGCAACCCGGCTGATCATTTCTGGAATACAAACCTGCAGGCTGGGCTGCAAAGCCCAGCCTTATTGGTGCAATCGGAACATGGCTGGCCTTCGCTGCGCCCAGCGCCAGCCTATATTCGCGCCGTTGGCCGGACTCGATCCAACCCGACAAATGCGGCGCTGGTGTCGACCTGGGCTCTACCAACCCATGTATTGCCCGCCGTTGATCGACAAGTTCGCGCCGGTGATCCAGCGTGCTTCCTCGTTGGCGAAGAAGGCCACGGCGTAAGCGATTTCATCCGGGTCGCCGAGGCGGCCGAGCGGAATCTGCGCCGCGATCTTGTTGCGCACGTCTTCGGGTACCGCCATGACCATGTCGGTGGCGACATAGCCAGGGGACACGGTGTTCACGGTGACCCCGAATTTCGCGTTCTCTTGCGCCAGCGAGATCGTGAAGCCGTGCATGCCGGCTTTCGACGCGGCGTAGTTCGCCTGCCCATACTGGCCTTTCTGGCCGTTGATCGAACTGATCTGCACGATGCGGCCCCATTTGCGGTTGCGCATGCCGTCGATGACCGGACGTGTCATGTTGAAGCAGGAATTGAGGTTTGTGTTGATCACTTCCTGCCATTGCAGTGCCGACATCTTGTGGAACGTCGTGTCGCGCGTGATGCCGGCGTTGTTGATCAGGATGTCGACCGGACCAATCTGCTGCTCCACCGATTTGATGATGGCTTCCGCGGAAGCCGGATCGCTGACATCGCCCTTGGCCAGCGCCACGCTGACGCCTTGCGCTTTCATCTGCTCAACCCAGGCCTTGGCCTTGGTCTCATCGCGGTAATTCGTCGCGACCTTGTGACCGAGCGAGGCCATGCGCTTGACGATGGCGGTGCCGATGCCGCCGGTGCCGCCGGTAACGAGTGCTATGCGTGCAGTGCTCATGAACCCTCCCGCTTGTTTGATCGAATTTGTCGAGTCCCGCTGCGGGGCGCAGCGGGAGTGGCCGGATTGTACACGCCGCTCAGTACGTGCCAACGTCGGGCAAAGCCGTCGCACTCTTCGGCAGGCGCGTCGGGTCGAACTGTGCGGCGGCCCGGCGCAGCAACGTGTCTACGCGCGCCCCGCCGCGCGCATCGATGCCGAGAAATTCCAGCGCCGCGCGCAGCGCGGGTAGCGGGTTGCGGCGCTCGACCGGGCGGGCGCGATCGGTCTTCGACAGCTTATGGCCATCCGCATCGAGCACCAGCGGCAAGTGCAGATACGCTGGCGTTGGCAGTCCCAGCACTTGCTGCAGATAGATCTGCCGCGGCGTGGAGTCGAGCAGGTCGGCGCCGCGCACGACTTCGCTGACGCCTTGCTGTGCATCGTCGACCACGACCGCGAGTTGATACGCATACCAGCCTTCGACGCGACGGATGACGAAATCGCCGGCCACGTCGCGCAGGTTCTGCGCCTGCGGCCCGCAGGCCAGATCGTCGAAAGCGACGACGCAATCAGGCGCACGCAGGCGCCACGCTGGCGCGCGCGCGGGATCGGGGGCGGCTGCGCATGTGCCGCTATGCAACCCATGCATAGCGGCCAGATCGCTGCGGCTGCACCAGCAGGGAAACACATGGCCTGCCTGCTGCAGCTGCTCGAACACCTCGGCATACACGGCTATGCGCGTGCTTTGATAAAGCACCGGCTCGTCCGACTCCATGCCGAACGCAGCAAGCGTCGCAATGATGTCGGCGGCCGCGCCCGGAACCTCGCGTGGCGGATCGAGGTCTTCCATGCGGATGATCCAGGTGCCGTTCTGCGAGCGTGCACGCGCCCAGCTGCCGACCGCGGCGACGAGCGAACCGAAATGCAGCGGTCCGGTAGGCGAGGGCGCGAAGCGGCCGTGGTAAGAGCTGCAATTCGGGATTCGGGAGTTGGGATTCGGTAACGTCATGGGCTGCGATTCTTGAAAGTATCGCGAGATTACCCAAGATTTCCCTCATTGGTCACTGACAAGGAATTCCATGTTGCGCATTCTGCTATTCGTTGGCACCAACCTCGCCATCATGCTCGTGCTGAGCGTTGTGGTGTCCTTGTTCGGGCTGGATCGCGCCACTCACACCAATCTGCAGGGTCTGTTGATCCTGTGCGCGGTGTTCGGCATGGGCGGCTCGTTCATTTCGCTGCTGATGTCGAAAATGCTGGCGAAAATGTCGGTTGGCGCGCAGGTGATCGACACGCCGCGCAACGCGGATGAGCAATGGTTGTTCGCCACCGTGCGCCATCACGCCGAAGCGGCCGGCATCGGCATGCCGGAAATCGCGGTTTATGACGCGCCGGACATGAATGCATTCGCAACCGGCGCCAGCAAGAACCACGCGCTCGTCGCCGTCAGCACCGGTCTGCTCAACGGCATGCAACGCGATGAGGTGTCGGCGGTGCTCGGTCATGAGATCACCCACGTCGCGAACGGCGATATGGTGACGCTCGCGCTGGTCCAGGGCGTGCTCAACACTTTCGTGATGTTCCTCGCGCGCGTAATCGGCGGCATCATCGACAGCGCGATGCAGGGCGATCGCGAAGGCAGCCGTGGCGGCGGCATCGGCTATTTCCTGATCGTCATGCTGCTGCAGTTCGTGTTCGGCATTCTCGCCACGATGATCGTCATGTGGTTCTCGCGTTGGCGCGAGTTCCGCGCCGACGCCGGCGGCGCGAAGTTGGGCGGGCGCCAAGGCATGATCTCGGCGCTGCAGACGCTGTCGGGCAACCACGAGTCGACGTTGCCGAAGGCATTCCAGGCGTTCGGCATCAGCGACGGCGGCGGCGTGTCGCGGCTGTTCATGAGCCATCCACCGATTGCGGAGCGTATCGCCGCGCTGCAGGCGGCGGTGTGAGGTTTGGCAGGAGGCGCGTTTAGCCGACTTCGAGCGCCATGACTTTTTCCGCCTCTTGCAGAAAGTTGCCCTGCACGAAATTCACGCCGCACGAGAACAGGATCGACATGCTCGCCGCGTCCTCGACGAACTCGGCGACCGTGAGCTTGCCGGCGTGATGCGCCTGGTCACACAGCTCCTTGACCTTGTCCTGGTTTTCCTTGTTCTTCGGCAGTTCCGCCATGAAGTTGCGGTCGATCTTCAGATAGTTCGCGTCGACGTGCTTGAGCATCTGGAACGAGTTCAGGCCTGAACCGAACTGTTCGAGCGCGAAGCCGCAATGCATCTGCTTCAGGCCGGCGACAAAGGTCTTCGCCGGTCCGAGCGCCGTGTTGACTTTGCTTTCCGGCATTTCGAACACGAGCGCGTCGCCGCGCAGGCGGGCGTTTTTCAACTGCTGCGCGATCCACGGCAGCAGCGTCTGGTCGGTGAGCGAGTGGATGGTCAGCTTCACGAAAAACGTGGTCTTGTGGCCAGCCTTCTCGCGTTCGGCAAGCGCCTTGATCGCATTGGATATGACCCAGCGGTCGATTGCCGGCATCAAGCCGTTTTTCTCGGCGATCGGCATGAAGAAGTTTGGCGTGATCTCGCCTTTCGGACCGTTCAGGCGTAGCAGAATCTCGTAAAACTCACCCTCGGCGCCATGCAAGCTGATGATCGGCTGGTAGAACAGCACGAATCCGTTTTTTGCCAGCGCTTCCTTGACCAGCAGCAGCCAGTGCTTGTTCTTCTCCTCGTCGGCCTTGTCCTCCGCCGCGGGATCGATGATGTTGACGCGGTTGCCGCCTTCGGTCTGCGCCGTGCGCAATGCGGTCGTCGCTTGCGCGAGCGCAACCTGCGCGTTCGCGTTCTTTTCGCCGATCAGCGCACCGCCGATGCTGAGGTTCGTATTTACCGATTTCTTGCCAACCTCGAAGATGCGTTCCTCGAATCCCTTGCGCAGCACTTCGCCGAGGCGCTTGACGTCGTCGGCGCTGCGGCCAGCGAGGAGCACGCCGAACGTGTGCTCGCCGAAACGGCCGGCGATGTCGCTCTCAGCGATGTGCCGGCGCATCAGGTTCGCCATGTCGCCAAGCAGCAGGTCGGCGTTGCCGAGGCCGACCGTATCGAGCAGCTGCTTGAAGTTGTCGGGTTCCACCAGCAGCAGCGCCTGGTCATTGCGACCCTTTGCCGCATCGCCGACCATGCGTTCGAGCTGGGCGACGCAGTACTGGCGGTTGAACAGGTCGGTGACGAGATCCTTCGAGCGCAGCTCCTCGAGCTTCTCGGCGACATCCGCGCTGACGGTCTGCTGGCGGAAGATGATCTGCTGGCACGGCTCGCCTTCGTAGCTGGCTTCGGCGAATTCCATGATTGCGTCGAACGTCGTGCCGTCGACGCGCTGCGCTTTCAGATTCAGTCTTTGCGGCGGTTTCTCGCCCTTCGACAACTTTTTCAGCAGCGTCTTGAAATCATCCGCATCTTCGGGCGCGACCATATCGATGACCGACATGCCTTCGATTTCCTCAAAATCCTCGAAGCCGAGAATCTCCAGGTAGGCCTTGTTCGCGCGCACGTGCATGCCTTCGTGCACGTAGGCGATCGGGTCGCGCGAGTTGTCGAGCAGCGCGTCGCAGCGGCGTTCGGTTTCGCGCAGCGCGGATTCGAGGCGACGCACGCCGCGGCGCATGTGCAGCGCCTCGAATTCGCGCTTGACGATGGCTTGCACATGTTCGGTGCGGTTGCGCAGCGCCAGCGCGCGCGCGCCATCGGTGAATGCTCGCGCGATCACGTCCTCGTCGACTTTGGCGGTGACGGCGATGATGGCGATGTCCTTGCCGCCGAGATTCGCCGCCGTGGCAACATCGGCGAGCTTGAGAGTCTTCGACGCGAGATTGACCAGGATGATGTCAGGCGGTTGCGAGGCGAGCTGGGTCTCAAGTTCCGCCGTATTGCCCGCGCGCGTCGGACGCAGCGCGATGCCGCCGTTGCGCAGGGTGCTGATCAGCTGCTCGGCTTCCTCGACGGTGTCCTCGACCAGGAGCAGCCTGATGACGTTTTCTTGCTTGGTCATTTGACGCCCGAGTCCAACATCCCTTTGGGTTTTACCGGATTCTGAAAACGTTTTCCAGCCAACGTTCGTAATGATTGCTGCAGGCGCATCATACCGGTGTTTTGCCCGGTTCGCCCGCAATTTCCCGCACCAGGCGCGGTACGAGATAGCCGGACGTTCGCTCACGCATGTGCTCGACCAGCGCGCGGGCGCGCTCGTCATCGACGGCGAAATGCGCGGCGCCGGCGACGCAGTCGAGCTGGTGCAGGTAGTACGGCACTACGCCGGCGGCGAACAGGGCGGTTGAAAGGTCGACCAGCGCCTGCACGTCATCGTTGACGCCGCATAGCAGCACCGACTGGTTGAGCAGGGTCGCGCCCGCGGCGCGCAGGCGCGTGGCGGCGGCCGTGACGCTCGCGTCCACCTCGTTCGCGTGGTTCGCGTGCAGCACGATCGCGACCGGCCACGGCAAGCCACGCAGCCAGTCTTGCAGTTCCTCGTCGACGCGCTCGGGCAGCACGATCGGCAGACGCGTGTGGATGCGCAGGCGTCGCAAATGCGCGACGCCGCGCAGCGGGTCGGTCAGTTCGGCGAGCTTGGCAGTCGCCAGCGACAGTGGATCTCCGCCGGAGAGGATCACTTCCTCGATCGACGCGTCGGTGCGGATGTGATCGATCGCGACCTGCCAGCGTTCGGCCGCGGCGGTTTCCTGCGCATACGGAAAATGCCGACGGAAACAGTAGCGGCAGTTCACCGCACACGAGCCGGTCGCGATCAGCAGGGCGCGACCGGCGTATTTGTGCAGCACGCCCGGCGCAGCGCGCGCGGCGAGATCGCCTACCGCGTCGCCGGTAAAGCCGGGCACTTCAGCGAGCTCCGCCGCTCGCGGCAGTACCTGCAGCAACAGCGGATCGGCCGCATCGCCGCGGCGCATGCGCGCGGCAAAACCGCGCGGCACGCGCACCGGGAAGCCAGTGTCGCGCGCTGGCAGCAGCTTCGGGGCGAGAGGACCCAGATCGAGCAGTTCCAGCAACTCGCGCGGATCGGTGATCGCTTCGCGCCACAGCCTCTGCCAGGCTCGAGGCTGCGCGCGCAGGGAGCTTGCGGTTATCATTGGCAATTGGTTCGCCGCGCAGCGGCACACAAGAATCCTCAATTGTAGCCGCTTTCCCTGATGCGGCTCGCCTGCAAGCTACGGAGCATCTCATGGCTTATGGAATGAACGACGTCAAAAATGGCATGAAGATCATCGTGGACGGTTATCCGTGCTCGATCGTCGACACCGAGTACGTCAAGCCGGGCAAGGGCCAGGCGTTCACGCGCGTCAAGTACCGCAACCTCAAGACCGGCCGCGTTGTCGAACTGACGATGAAGTCCACCGATTCGCTCGAAGCCGCAGACGTCATCGACAGCGACATGGAATACCTCTACAGCGATGGCGAGTTCTGGCATTTCATGCACCCGGAAACGCACGAGCAGCTCGCGGCCGACAAGAATGCGATGGCCGATGCGGCGAAGTGGCTCAAGGGCAACGAGATGTGCATCGTCACGCTGTGGAACGGTGCGCCGCTGACTGTCGGGCCGCCGAATTTCGTCGAACTGCTGATCACCGAAACCGATCCGGGCGTGAAAGGCGACACCGCCGGCAGCGGCGGCAAGCCGGCGACGCTGGAAACCGGCGCGGTGGTGCGCGTGCCGCTGTTCGTGCCGAACGGCGAGAAAATCAAGGTTGACACGCGCACTGGCGAATACGTCGGGCGCGTGAAATAAGGCGCCACGCGTGACGCCGCAGAATTCGGTCGATCAGGTTCTCGAAGCGCGCTGGGTCGTTCCGGTCGAGCCGTACGGCGTCGTTCTGGAACAGCACGCGGTGGCGCTCGCCGGCGACGCGATCGCCGACGTGTTGCCGATCGAATTGGCACGGACGAAGTATACGAATATTCAACGTATACAACTGCCGGAACATGCGCTGATTCCCGGCATGGTCAATGCGCACACGCACAATCCGATGACGTTGATGCGCGGGCTGGCCGACGACCTGCCGTTGATGACCTGGTTGCAGCAGCACATCTGGCCCGCCGAAGCCCGCGTGCTGGGCCCGGAATATGTGCGCGACGGCATCGAGTTGGCGATCGCCGAGATGCTGCGCGGCGGGACCACGTGCTGCAACGAAAACTATTTCTTCCCCGACGTGCAGGCGGCGACGTATCGGCGCCACGGTTTCCGCGCCGCCGTGGGCTTGCCGTTCATCGAATTTCCAAGCGCCTGGGCGAAGAGCCGCGACGAGTATTTCGACAAGAATCTCGCCGTGTACGATGAGTTCAAGGGCGAGCGGCTGGTGTCGATGACGCTGTCGCCGCATGCGCCGTACACGGTATCGGATGAGAGTTTCGCGCGCATCCGCATGCTCGCCGATCAGCTCGATGTGCCGGTGCACATCCACGTGCACGAGACCGCGCAGGAAGTCGAAGAGTCCAAGCAGCAGCATGGCCTGCGGCCGCTCGCGCGCCTGCAGGCGCTCGGTTTGGTCAACGATCACCTGATCGCGGTGCACATGACCCAATTGCTCGACAGCGAAATCGAGACGTGTGCGGCGGCTGGTGCTTCGGTTGTGCATTGCCCGGAATCCAATCTGAAGCTCGCGAGCGGTTTCTGTCCGGCGCAGAAGCTGCGTCAGGCAGGCGTCAACCTCGCTATCGGCACCGACGGCTGTGCCAGCAACAATGATCTGGACATGTTCGCGGAGATGCGTACTGCGGCGCTGCTCGCCAAGGGTGTGGCCGGCGATGCCAGCGCATTCGATGCGGCATTCGCTCTGCGGGCCGCGACCCTCAATGGCGCCCGCGCGCTGGGACTCGCCGAGCGCATCGGTTCGATCGTCGCCGGCAAGCAGGCGGACCTGACTGCCGTGCGCCTGGACGCACTGGAAACACAGCCGATCTACCATGTGATTTCGCAGCTGGTCTACGCGACTGGCCGCGGCCAGGTGAGCGACGTGTGGATCGCCGGCGTGCGCAAACTGGAAAACCGCACACTGTGCGGGTTCGACGTCGCCGAAGTGCGCAGCAAGGCGCAAGCGTGGCGGGAGCGCATCGCGGGCAGGCAATGAACAGCGCCAATGTCAATCCCGCTGAAACCGCAAAATTCGACCGCCTCGCTGCGCGCTGGTGGGATCCCAACGGCGAATCACGTCCGCTGCACGATCTCAATCCGGCGCGGCTGAACTATCTTACCGATCGCGTGGCACTGCAGGGCTCACGCGCGCTCGACGTCGGTTGCGGCGGCGGCATTCTGAGCGAAGCGCTTGCGGCGGCCGGCGCGCAAGTCACCGGCATTGATCTGGCGCCGCGCGTACTCGACGTGGCGCGGCTGCATCTGCACGAATCGAACCTAGCAGTGGATTATCGCGAGATCAGCGTCGAGGCGTTGGCGACGGAGATGCCAGGCAGTTTCGATCTGGTCGCGTGCATGGAACTGCTCGAACACGTACCTGACCCGGGCGGCGTGATCACCGCGTGCGCGGCGCTGCTCAAGCCCGGCGGGCACCTGTTCCTGTCCACGCTCAACCGCACGCCGCAGGCGTTCGGCATTGCGATCGTCGGCGCCGAATACATGGCCGGTCTGTTGCCGCGCGGCACGCATCACTACGCCCAGTTCATCCGCCCGTCCGAACTTGCCACCGCGTTGCGTGCTGCCGGTCTGGAACTGGAAGATGTCAGCGGGCTCGGCTACAACCCGTTGACGCGACATGCGTGGGTGACGCAAAGTGTACAAGTAAACTATTTGGCTTGCGCGCGCAAACCATGACCAAACTGCACGGCGGCAAACTCGATGCGGTGTTCTTCGATCTCGACGGCACGCTCGTCGATTCGGCACCGGACATGATCGCGGCGATGCGGCGCCTGCGGATTGAGCGCGGTGAATCGCCGGCCGGTGCCGAAACCATCGGGGCGGTGGTTTCAAAAGGCGGCCGCGCCATGCTGCGCAGGGGTTTTCCGCGCGCCGATGAAGCCCTGGTCGAGGAGCTGCTGCCGCGATTTCTCGACTTGTATTCGCAAGCGATCGCCACGCATACGGCGACTTTTCCCGGCGTCGACGAAATGCTGTCGACGCTGGAAACACGCGGCGTGCATTGGGGCATTGTCACCAACAAACCCGGCTGGCTGGCGCGTGCACTGCTCACCGCACTCAAGCTCGATGTGCGTTGTGTGGCGCTCGTGTCAGGCGATTGCCTGCCGCAGAGAAAACCCGATCCCGCGCCGATCTTGCGCGCCTGCACGCTCGCGAACGTTGCGCCCGCGCGTAGCGTGTACGTCGGCGACGATCTGCGCGACATCGAAGCCGGACGCAACGCCGGCATGCGCACGATCGCTGCGGGTTGGGGCTACCTCGATGGTGAAGACCCGCACGCGTGGGGCGCGGATCTGGTGATCGACACGCCTGACGCTTTGCTGCCCGCGCTCGATCTCGCCTGATGTTGACGCCAGGCTTCGCTGAATTCGAACAGAAGTGGCTCGACGCGTGGCCCGAGAACCGTGTGGTCGCGGTGTTCCTCGAGCCCGCGCAGCGCCGTCGCTCGCATGCGTTCGGCGCGCTCGTGCACGAGTTGTCGCGCGCGGCATTCCAGGTACGCGAACCACAAGTTGCGGCGACCAAACTCGAATGGTGGCGACAGGAACTCAGTGCTGCCGCATTCGGCAATCCACGGCATCCGATCACCCAGGAGCTGTTCGCCGATGACATCGCGCGCGAAAGCGATCCGGCGCTGTGGCCCGCTTTGGGCGAAGGCGCGCTCGCGCAGCTCGATCAGCCGGGCGCGGGTACGCTTGCGGCGCTGATCGAACAACTCGAACCGTTCCATGGCGCGGTCGCGGCAGCGGAATCCGCATTGCTGCTCGGCGGCTCCGGCAGCCCTGAGGCGAACGCGGCATTGTGGACGTTTTCGCATTTGTTGCACGAACTGCCGACGCTGGCGAACGCGGAAGGGCGCCTCCCCCTGCCGCTCGGTTTGCTCGCCCGCCACGGACTCGCGCGCGCTGATCTCGCGCAGCCGTCGCCCGCCCGCACCCGGCTGCTCAAGGATTTCCTCGACGAACTGGTTTTGGAGATCAATGGCGCGCTTGGGGTCGCGTCTGCGCGCACGCTGCGCATGCGCACGCGCGTGCGACTGGATCGCCGTCTCATCGCCGCTGCGTTGAAAAGCGTCGATCCGCTGCCATATCTGACGACGCACGCGCGGCCGGGATACTGGCCATCGTTGTGGGCGGCATGGCGCGAAGCGCGGGCAGCCGCGCGACCGGCGCCAAACTGACCTGTGCGCGCGGCCAGGGTGCCGGTATTTGTAGTCCTTCTGCTCGAGGTTTCTCATGCAACCGAACGTCGTTGTCCGTCCGATGCCCGATATCGCCAAAGAGGCTGAACCCGCCATCGCCGGCGCGCTGGACTGGGTCGGCATGGACGAGATCGCCATGCCGGTGCGGCTCGTCGGTGCAGACGAGAGCGTCGTGCAGTCGGCCGCGCGCGTCGCGGCGTATGTGAATCTCACACAGCCGGACGTGCGCGGCATCCACATGTCGCGTTTGTACCTGCACGTCGACAAGGCGCTGAGCGCGGAACCGCTGACGCCGTGTTCGTTGCGCCGCCTGTTGCGCGATTTCCTCGACTCGCACGGCGAACTTTCGGATCGCGCGATGGTGCGTGTGGCATTCGACCAGCTGCTGCGACGGCCGGCGCTGAAAAGCGACAACAGCGGCTGGAAGTCGTATCCGGTTGCGATCACGGCGACACTCGAACACGGCCAGTTCGCGCTGGAGATGCAGGTTGAAGTCGTCTACTCGAGCACGTGCCCGTGCTCGGCCGCGCTCGCGCGGCAACTGATCCAGGAACGCTTCGCCGCGGATTTTGCGCGTGGCAAGCCGCTCGATTACGACGCCGTCGTCACCTGGCTCGGCAGCGAGCAGGGCATCTGCGCGACGCCGCACAGCCAGCGCAGCGTCGCGCAGGTGCGCGTGAAGCTTGCACCGAGTTTCGGCTTCCCGCTTGCCGAATTGATCGATGCACTCGAACGCGCGCTGCAGACGCCGGTGCAGACCGCGGTCAAGCGCGAAGACGAGCAGGCGTTCGCGCTGCTCAACGGTTCCAATCTGATGTTCTGCGAAGATGCGGCGCGACGCTTGCAGAACGCGCTGGCTGACGACGAACGCGTCAGTGATTTCTGGATCCGCGCGTCGCACCTGGAAAGTTTGCACGCGCATGATGCGGTGGCTGTGGCGACGAAAGGTGTAGAAGGCGGCTACGCATCCGCCTGAGCGCGATCACCGTTCCCGGAACTCGAACTGGTCGGAAGGGATTTTTCGTATTTCGAGCAGCGAGCCGAACCTCACGATTTCGGTTTCGGTAGCAAAGCGGGATCCAGCCGTATATCGAACCAGTTGAAGCCCCAGTGCACGTGCGGACCCGTCGCGCGTCCGGTCATGCCGGCTGCGCCGATCACCTGACCACGTTTGATCACGTCGCCGGTTTTTACATCGAGCCGGCTCATGTGCAGAAATGAACTGCTCAGGCCGAAGCCGTGGTCGATCAGCACCGTGCCGCCGGTCAGGACCAGATCCGGCTCCGCGAATATGATGAGGCCAGCCGCCGGCGCGTGGATCGGCGTGCCTGCCGGCACCGCCAGATCCAGGCCCATGTGCGGCGCCTTGGGCGTGCCGTTGTCGACGCGCTGGCTGCCGTAGACGCCGCTGATGCGCGCGCCGGCAACCGGCAGCGCGAAGCCACGCAGGAAATCCTCGCGCGCGTCATCGCGCCTGCGCGCCTGCGCGACGCGCGCCTGCTCGCGTTCAATGCGCGCGGCGGTTTCCGGATCCGGGGTGACAGTTTTCTGCGGCAAGCCCTCGACGCGCTCGATGTGATAGTCGCGTTTCGTTACCGCAAATATCTGCTCGCCGATGTTGCCGTCCGCGTAGCGAACCCGCAGTGTGCCTCGCGTGGGCGCGTCGCGATCAAGGCCAAACACAAAGGTGCCGTCATCACCGATGTGCAGATCGCGCCCGCTGAACTCGATTTTCACGCCGCGCGCTGCGTGACCGATGACAAGCTGGCCTTGCTGGAGATGGTCCGGAAGTTCGATGTGATTTTCCGCTTGAGCCATCGAGACCGCGGTCAAAAGGCCCGCCGCAAACAACAACCTCATCGAGCAAACCCCAGCGCCTGCCCGAGCTGGCGATCATCGAGCTTGCCGGCGTCCCAGGCCAAATGCCCGTTGACCCAGGTTGCGGCCACGCTGCTGCGGAATGTGTAAGCCTCGAATGGCGACCAACCGCATTTGGAGATGACATCTTCGCGTTTGACGGCGTGCGGAAGTTTCGTGTCGATCAAAGTCAGATCGGCAAAATAGCCTTCGCGAAGGAATCCCCGTTCCTTCACGCCGAACAGCTTGGCCGGTGCGTGCGCCGTCTTCTCCACGATAGTTTCCAGCGGCACTTGGCCGTCGAACCAGCGCTCCAGTGCGCATTGCAGCACGAACTGCACGAGCGGCAGACCGGACGGCGCCTTCTCGTAGCTCTGCTGTTTTTCTTCAAGCGTATGCGGTGCATGGTCGGTGGCGAGCACGTCGATGCGACCGGTGTTCAGCGCGTCGATGATCGCAGCGCGATCGCTGGCCGCCTTGATCGCCGGATTGCATTTGATCAGGTTGCCCTTCGTTGCATAGTCGGCTTCGCTGAAATGCAGGAAATGCACGCAGGTTTCGGCGGTGATGCGCTTGCCTTCAATCGGACCCGGGGCGAACAGTTCGAGCTCGTCGGCTGTGGAGATGTGCAGCACGTGCAAACGCGCGTTGTGGCGGCGCGCGAGATCGATCGCAAGCCGCGTCGATTTGAAGCAGGCTTCGCGCGAGCGAATGTACGGATGGCGCTCGACGGGAATCGCATCGCCGTATTTCACCCGCTCGGCGGCGAGGTTAGCTTCGATCGTCGGCGTGTCTTCGCAGTGCGTGAGAATGGGGATCGTCGCAGCGGAAAAAATTCCATCGAGCGTGGCTGGGTTATCGACGAGCATGTTGCCGGTTGACGCGCCCATGAAGATCTTGATGCCGCTGGCGCGACGCGGATCCAGGCGCTTGATCGCTTCGAGATTGTCATTCGTCGCGCCGAAGTGAAAGGCGTAGTTGGCGAGCGACTTCTGCGCGGCGCGCGCGTGCTTGTCGGCCAATGCTTCCGGCGTCGTCGTCGTCGGCTTGGAGTTCGGCATTTCCATGAAGCTGGTGACACCACCGGCCACGGCTGCGCGCGACTCGGTGTAAAAATCACCTTTGTGTTCCAGGCCGGGCTCGCGGAAATGCACCTGGTCGTCGATCATGCCGGGAATCAGCAGGCGTCCGCCCGCATCGAACACGCGTTCGTTCGGCTGCGCGGCGAGCGACGGTGCAATCGCCTCGATGCGGCCGGCGCGCACGCGCACGTCGGCATGAAAGCGCCGAGCTTCGTTGACGATATCGGCGTTCGTGATCAGCCAGTCGTTCATGCCGGGAATTCCTTGTGGCGGCAGGGTGGTAACGCGAATTTGTCGGGGACAGGTTCGATCCCGCCTGCGCACAATGGCTGGCAGCGCGCGATGCGCCACAAAGCCATCAAGCCGCCGCGGCCGGCGCCGAAGCGGCTCACGGCCACGCGTGCGTAGTCCGAGCAGCTTGGATGGAAACGGCAGCGCGGACCGAACAGCGGGCTCAGGATACTCTTGTAAATTGCAATCAAGGCCAGAATTATTCGGGTCACTTGCGCGGGCCGGCCAAATTAAGTTGTTGATGCACGAGGCGGCTTAGGCTATAACACGCGACCGCCGAGGGACAATGGTGACAGGAAATGGCGACCAGCAAACGCAAAACCGCCGCGAAACCCGCAGCGAAGAAGAAGGCCGCGAAACCGGCGAAGAAGACGCAGCCGGCGAAGAAACCCGTCGCGCGCAAGCCTGCGCCGAAAGCGCCTGCACGCAAGCCGGCGAAAGTGGCCAAACCAGTGAAAGCGGCGAAGCCAGCGAAAGCGGTGAAAGCACCGAAAGCAGCAAAGAAAGTCGCGGCCCCCAAGAAAGTCGCGCCGAAATCCTCCGGCGCGAAACCTGCATCGCGGGTTTCCACGAAACCGGCACCCGTCAAAACCACGAACACGAAAGGCAAGATGTCAGCAGTTGTCGAGAAGGAATCCATCACGCGCGATGACGGTCGCTACGCGCTGCCCAGCACCACAGTCGTCGAACTTCCGGCGGGTTACCGTCCGAGTCCGCGCGAGGAGTACATGGGTCCGAAACAGCTCGCGTATTTCCGCGCCAAGCTGCTGAAGTGGCGCGAAGACCTCGTTGAGGAATCCAAGCAGACGATCGACAATCTTCGCGATGAAGTACGCGATGTCGGCGACGAGGCCGAGCGCGCCACACGCGAAACCGAAAATTCGCTCGAGTTGCGCACGCGCGACCGCTATCGCAAGTTGATCGGCAAGATTGACAAGGCGCTCAAGCGCATCGAGGAAGGTCGCTACGGTTTCTGCGAAGAGACTGACGAGGAAATCGGCATCGAGCGCCTGGAAGCGCGCCCGATTGCAACGCTGTGCCTGGATGCGCAGGAGCGTTGGGAACATCGCCAGAAGCAGATGGGCGATTGATATTTCCTCCCTCGCCCCGCTGCGCGGGCGAGGCGGATCATTGCGCTGTGCGGGCGTGATTCTGGATCGCACTGAACATTGCCGCCAAGCCGTTGCTGCGAGTTGGCGATAAATGCTTTGCCAGTCCGATCGCGTCGATGAAGCGCGGTTCGGTGTCGAGAATCTCGCGCGCCGAGCGTCCCGAGTACACGCGCAATAGCAGCGCGATCAACCCGGACACAATCGCTGAATCGCTGGTCGCGCGGAAATCCAGCTGGGCGGCGTCGCCGGTGGCGACCAGCCACACTTGCGACTGGCAACCTTGCACCTTGTTTGCTTCGGTCCGCAGTTCTTCCGGCAATGGCAGCAGCTTGCGGCCGAGATCGATCAGGTACTGATAGCGCTCGGTCCAGTCGCCGAAGAACGAGAATTCCTCGACGATCGCGTCCTGCGCCTGCTGCGCGGTTTCGCGCACCGCGATCTCAGGCTGCGCATTCATCGGCTTTCACCACTTTCCAGCGCGCGCCCTGTGGACCGTCTTCGATGACGATGTTTTTCGCCGCCAGCTCGTCGCGGATGCGATCGGCGCTGGCGAAATCGCGGCGTTTGCGCGCGTCCGCGCGTTCAACGAGCAGGCGTTCGACCCATGCGGCGTCGATGGCCTCGCCGCCGCTGTCCTTGAACCAGTTTTCCGGATCCTGTTGCAGCAGACCCAGAAATTTTCCGGCAGCGAGCAAAGCCTGCTTCGCTGCCTTGCGTTCTTCCGGCGCCGCGCGCCGCGTGGCAGTGGCGAGACCTGCGATAACGCCGAACGCCTCCGGCGTATTCAAATCGTCCTCGAGTGCCGTGATGAGTTCGCGCGGGATCGCGTCATCGCTCACAGCCGCTTGCACGTCGCTCAAATCGCGTAGCGCGCCGTACCAGCCATCGAGCGTCGCGCGCGCCTGCGCGATCGACTCGTCCGACCAATCCAGCGGTTGCCGGTAATGTGCTTTCATCAGCATGTAGCGCAGCAGTTCCGGCGGATGCATTTGCTGCAGCGTGTGCAGCTCGAGCGTATTTTTCAGAGATTTCGACATTTTCCTGCCGGCGAGCGTCAGCATGCCGTTGTGCAGCCACCAGCGCGCGAACACCTTGCCGCCGTGCGCGCACGTCGATTGCGCGACTTCGTTCTCGTGATGCGGGAACATCAGGTCGTTGCCGCCGGCATGGATGTCGAGCGTCTCGCCCAGATGCGCTTCGCTCATTGCCGAGCATTCGATGTGCCAGCCGGGGCGGCCGCGGCCCCACGGGCTCTCCCAGCCGGGCAGTTCCGCCGTGGATGGCTTCCACAACACGAAGTCCGCCGCGTTCTTCTTGTACGGTGCGATTTCGACGCGCGCGCCATCGAGCATGTCTTCGCGCGAACGGCGCGACAGATGACCGTAGTCGGCGTACGAGGAAACATCGAACAGCACGTGGCCTTCCGCGGCATATGCGTGGCCACGCGCAATCAAGCGCTCGCACATGGCGATGATCTGCGGTATATGCGCCGTCGCGTATGGCACGACATCCGGCGCATCGACGCCGAGCTTGCCCATATCTTCGTTGTAGGCGGCAGCATATTTGCGGGTAATGACCTCGATCGGCACGCCGGATTTCGCCGCCGCCTCGTTGATCTTGTCATCCACGTCGGTGACATTGCGCGCGTACACGACGTGCTGCGAACCGTACGTGCGCCGGAGCAGGCGCGCGAGCAGTCCGAACACCACCGGACCGCGCGCGTTGCCGATGTGCACATAGTTGTAAACGGTGGGCCCGCACAGGTACATCGTCACGCGCTGCGGATCCAGCGGCGTGAATTCCTCGGATTGCCGGGTGCGAGTATTGTATAAACGCAGGGACATGGACGCAGCCTTCGTGCAATGCATCATTGTATCGCAACAGCCGTCTCGACGAGGTGCGCCGGATGCGCCAAATCCGTGTCGCGACGGGCTTTTTCCTTAGGTTAGATTCAGCCTTGGAATGTTCTAATCTTGTTCGAGTTGGCGAAGCCGGCGCATTGGCCGACGAAAAAAAAATAACTGCGGCGGGATGCCCGGTCCTCACCCGATGGCGGAAAATGTAATGAAGGTTCAGATTCTGGTTGCGGCCGTGCTGCTGTGCGCAGGCCCGCTTGTCGCGCAGACGCCCGCGGTCGTGGGCACTACGCCGAGCGAGGAGAACGCCGCGCATTACGGCTGGGCGGCGGTGTTGCGGGTGGACCCGGTCTACGACGAGTCCACGGCGACGCCCGCGGCGTCCGCACAGCAGGAGTGCTGGGATGAGCAGGTGCCGGTCGGAGCGGAATCCGGTGCGGCCGCTGATGGTGGCCGCCATACCGTGGCAACGATGATTGGCGCGGTCGTCGGTGGGCTGCTCGGCAATCAGGTTGGCAAAGGCGATGGACGACGCGCGGCCACGGTGGCCGGCGCGGTTGCCGGCGGCGTCGTCGGTAATCAAGTTGCGGCCGATCGCCCGCAATACACGACGCAACGCCGTTGTCGTCCTTCGACCGGCGGTTCGTCCGGTTCGCGCCATGTTGTCGCCTACGATGTCGAATATCGCTATCGTGGCGAAGTGTTCACCTCGCGGTTGGCGTACGATCCGGGCGATCGCATGCGCGTGAAGGTCAGCGTTACGCCGGCGGAGTAGTTGCGCTGGGCGCTGGTGCCTCGTATGTTGCCGGCATGAACCTCAACCATCCACGGATCGGATGAGCGACCCGCTCACGCTCGCCAGTTCGGATCGACTCCTGATCCTGGCGCCGCATCCCGACGACGAATCCATCGCTACCGGCGGCCTTATCCAGGTCGCGCGCGCCGCGGGCGCCGCGGTACGTGTCATCGTGCTGACTGATGGCGACAACAATCCCTGGCCGCAACGCTGGATCGAAAAGCGCTGGCACATCGATGCAGCGGCGCGCCGGCGCTGGGGCGCACGCCGGCGCGAGGAGGCGCGCGCGGCACTTCGTGTGCTCGGCCTCGCTGCGGAAGACGCCGTGTTTCTCGGCTTCCCCGATCTGGGCCTTACCGATCTGCTGATGCGCAATGAACCGCAAATCATTCATGCGCTGCGCACGCAGATCGACGAATTCCGGCCGACCATGCTGATCCTGCCCGCCGTATCCGATCGCCATCCCGACCACAGTGCGGCGCACATCCTCGCCCGCGCCGCGCTCACGCAATTGCCGATCCCGCGGTTGTACACGTTTGCTGTGCATGGCCGAAGCGCTGCACCGGCGGCCGTTGTCGTTGAACTCACATCGCACGAGCGCGACATCAAGCGGGCAGCAATTCTTGCGCACCGAACGCAGATGCAACTGAGTCAGCGCAGGTTCGTGCGCTACGCGGATTCCGCCGAGGTTTATCAAAGCGAAGCGGTCTTATTCGGCGAACTGCGGGAGCATCCGTTGCGCGCCCATTTCGGCGGAGACGGGCTGTTGCACGTCAGTGTCGACCTGTCGCGTTGGAACGGCCCCTGGCGCGGCCGTGCGTTCTTTGTGGCACTGGACGGTGGCGATAGAATTCTGCAGCCCCTCGGGCAGGATGAGGAACGCAGCGGCGACGCACTGCACATCGAAATTCCGTGTCCGCGCAACGCAGCGGGCTACGTCAAACTCGCGCTACCGGAGCCCGGCTGGCGCGTGTTCGATCGCCACGGCTGGCAGCGCTTCGAGTCAACCTGAACGGGATCGCCGACACGGCTGAACAGGCGCCTGGGATTTATCCTCAGAGCCGTTGACAGGCATGGGTTCTCTGGCATGCTCCGCATCGCGCCAGATGGCGTTCTCAGGGACCAACCCCTTCAGGAGATCTGCGATGAAAACGTTGCTCGTGAAAGCCGCACTTGGAGTCGGCTTGCTGGCCGCTGCCGGTGCGTATGCGGAAGCCCCAGCGGGCGCCACCGCGGAATGCAAGGACGGTACTTATTATTCGGGAACCTCGCACAAAGGTGCCTGCCACGGGCACCAGGGCGTGAAGTCGTGGCTCGACAAATCGGCGGCCACCGCTACCGACACAGCGTCGGCTGATACGTCGACGGCGAAATCGAAGAAATCGAAGAAGACAGCTGCCGCGGCAGCGCCGGCAGCACCGGCCGCCAGTACTGCGGCGTCCACCGCCACCGCGGCGGGCGGTCACACGGCGATGTGCAAGGACGGCACCTATTACGACGGCACCGCGCACAAAGGCGCCTGCAAAGGTCATCAGGGCGTGAAGGAATGGTTGGACACGAAACCGGCATCCTCCAAGGCGGCTCCTGCCGCTCCGGCTGCCGCGCCTGCACCTGCGCCGACCGCCGCGCCAGCGCCAGCTCCGGCCGCCGCATCGAAAGCTGCAGCTGAACGCAAGGCGCCGACTCCTGCTGCCGAGATCACGCAAAAGCCGGGCGGTGGTCCAGGCCTGGTCTGGGTCAATGCCGAATCGAAGGTTTATCACTGCCAGGGTGACGAGTGGTACGGCAAGACCAAGCAGGGCTCATATATGAGCGAAGCGTCGGCCAAGGCCGAAGGCGACCACGCCGCGCGCGGCAAGGAATGCGGCAAGTAAGCCCGCGCGGTCATTGAAACGAAAACGCCCGGCCAAAAGCCGGGCTTTTTTTTATGACCAAGGATGGTCGGTACGCCGGAAATGCAGGAGCAATTTCCGGCGATGACCAAGGATGGTCGGTACGCCGGAAATGCAGGAGCATTTTCTCCGGCGCATGGCCATGGACGGCCGGTGCCGGAGCAATTTTCGGCATATCATCGAGGATGATCGTTCGAGCCATCCGGAATCAAAAAACCGGCGTGAGCCGGTTTTTGGTCGAACTGGATTGGTCGGGGAGACAGGATTTGAACCTGCGACTTCTACGTCCCGAACGTAGCGCTCTACCAGGCTGAGCTACACCCCGACGCGGGAAGATTTTGCGAGCCGCGAATGATAGCGGCCGGGCGGTGTGGACGCAACCGCGAGGTGGCGCATGGTAAATTAGGCGGTCACGCGGCGGCCTGCGCTGCGACGAGGACGTTATGGCGTTGACCCAAGCCCGCACCATGCCCGGCGTGATGGAGTTGTTGCCGCTCGATCAGATCGCGTTGCAGACCATGCTCGACACGATCCGCGTGAATTTCGAGCGCTTCGGTTTCCTGCCGATCGAGACGCCGGTGATGGAATTCTCCGACGTGCTGCTGACCAAGCAGGGCGGCGAGACCGAGCGCCAGGTATACTTTGTGCAGTCGACCGGTGCGCTCGAACAGGGTGGCAAGCCGGAACTCGCGCTGCGCTTCGATTTGACCGTGCCGCTCGCGCGTTATGTTGCCGAACATGAAAATGATTTGAGCTTTCCGTTCCGGCGCTATCAGATCCAGCGCGTCTATCGCGGTGAGCGCGCGCAGCGTGGGAGGTTCCGCGAGTTCTATCAGTGCGACATCGACGTCATCGGCAAGGACCAGCTTTCGATCCGCTATGACGCCGAACTGCCGGCGGTGATCTACAGTGTGTTCCGCGATTTGAAGATCGGTCCGTTCACGATCTGGCTCAATAACCGCAAGATCATGCGGGGTTTTTTCGAATCGCTCGGCATCGCCGATCCGGAACAACAGGCGCTCGCGTTGCGCGAAGTCGACAAGCTCGACAAGCGCGGCGCGGACTACGTGCGCGACGCGCTAAAGGGCGAAGGTTTCGGTCTGACTGCCGAAGCTGCAGCGAAGATTCTCGACTTCGTGCAGATTCGCTCGCACAGCCATGCCGACGCGCTCGCCAAGCTCGATGCGCTGCACGCGAGCAGCGTCACGTTCACCGAAGGAGTCGCGCAGTTGCGCGAAACGCTCGAACTGATCAAGGCTTTCGGCGTGCCCGAGACCCATTACGCGATCAACCTCTCGATCGCGCGCGGACTCGACTACTACACCGGCACGGTCTACGAAACCACGCTCAACGAACATCCGCAGATCGGTTCGATCTGTTCGGGCGGGCGTTACGACAATCTTGCGTCGAATTACACAAAGTCGCATTTACCCGGCGTCGGCATCTCGATTGGCGCGACACGTCTGTTCTATCAGTTGCGTGAAGCCAATCTGCTCGGCGCGGCAGCGAGCACGGTGAAGGTGCTGGTGACGCAAATGGATGAGGCGCAACTGCCCGCGTATCTGGAAATCGCCGCATTGTTGCGCAACGCCGGCATCGCCACCGAAGTGGTGCTCGAGGCCGGCAAGCTCGGCAAGCAATTCAAGTACGCCGACCGCGCCGGTATCCGCTTCGTTGTCGTGCTCGGCTCGGATGAAATCGCCAAGGGGACGGTCACGGTGAAGGATTTGCGCAAGCAGGATCAATTTGAAGTACCGCGCGCGGAACTGGTGAAAACGCTGCGCGTGGAACTGGAGCAGGCCCAGGTGATGCCGGCATGAGCACACCGATCATTCTCGATGGCAACAGCCTGATCCGCGACCACGTTGTTGCGATCGCGCGCGGCACGCGCGTCGCTCTCGATGGCGCCCAGCTGGAAAAGGTTCAGCGCACCGCCGACTTCCTGGCCGCGCAGGTCAAGCGTGGCGAACCGATTTACGGCGTGACGACCGGGTTCGGCAGCAATGCCGACAAGTTGCTCGGAGCGCACCGTGCGCGCGATGAACTTGCCGGCAGCAATCCGGATGCACACGAACGCACACTGATGGAGGAGTTGCAGTACAACCTCGTCGTCACGCACGCGGTCTGCGTCGGCAAGCCGCTCGATATTGAAGTCGTCAGGGCAATGCTCGCGATCCGCGTCAACACGCTGATGCGCGGCCATTCCGGCATTCGCGCAACGACGCTGCAGGCGCTGGCTGAATTGCTCAATCGCGATGTGATCCCGGTGATCCCCGAGAAGGGCTCGGTCGGAGCGAGCGGCGACCTCGCGCCGCTGTCCCACCTGGCGATCGTGTTGCTCGGCGAAGGCGAAGCGTTCCATCAAGGCACACGCTTGCCTGGCGCGGAAGCGCTGCAGCGGGCGGGGCTCACGCCTGTGCGGCTGTCGTTCAAGGAAGGCCTGGCGCTCAACAATGGTACGACGCAGATGCTGGCTAGCGCGGCGCTCGCGCTCGGTCGCCTCGAAGCGCTGCTTGCCACTGCCGATCTCGCCGCGGCGATGACGCTCGACGCATTCGCCGGTCGCACGGGAGCCTTCAAGCCGGAAGTGCACGCGTTGCGTCCGCATCCGGGGCAAGTCGAAACGGCTGCGAACCTGCGGCGTCTGCTCGAAGGCTCGACGCTCGCCGACATTCCGTATCACCTCGTACCGAAGTTCCGCACCTGGCTCGCCGAATCCTGGAGCGACCCGACCGATCAGCAGCATCGATTCGACATAGGCTGGGATTACGTGCCGCCGGCGCAACGTCACGGCAAGGAGGCATTCTATGCGCGCTTCTTGCCGTTCAAGGGTGGCAAGAAGCACCAGCCGCAGGATGCGTACTGCCTGCGCTGCGTTCCGCAAGTCCACGGTGCCGTGCGTGACGCGCTCATGCAGGCGCAGCGCGTGATCGACATCGAACTTAACGCCGTAACCGACAATCCGCTGATCTTCCCGGATGCCGAGAATGCGCGCGTGATCGAGGATCAGGTGATCTCCGCCGGCCATTTCCACGGCATGCCGCTGGCGTTGGCGATGAGCTACGTGAAGGCGGCGGTTCCCGTGCTGGCGTCGATTTCCGAGCGGCGCTTGAACAAGCTCGTCGATCCGGCGACGAATGACGGCCTGCCGGCGTTTCTGATCGGCAACGAGGACGGCACCGATTCGGGTTTCATGATCGTGCAATACACGGCCGCAGCGCTGGTGAACGATTTGGCCACACGCGCGCATCCGGCCTGTGTGTATTCGATTCCGACCAGCGCAAACGCTGAAGACCACGTCTCGATGGGCACCAACGAGATCCGCCACGTGCTGGAAATGACGGAGGATCTCGCCCGCGTGCTCGCGTTGGAGCTGTACACCGCCGCACAGGCGCTCGAATATCGCCAGGACATGCTCAACGCCGCACGCGCGCTCGCCGCACGCAGCGACTGGCACGCGTTCGCCTGCAAGATCGCCAACGCGCCAGCGCCGGAGCATGCCTCCTACGCGCAATTCAAATCCGAAGTGACAGCGCTGATGACGATGCTGGCCAATCACGAGGATTTCCACGCCGGCGTCGAGGTGCGCGAGGCGTTCGCAAAAATCCGCGAGCAGATCCCGTTCATGTACAGCGATCGGGCGATGGACGGTGATGTGCGCAAGGTGTGCGAGCTCGTCGCGAGCTGGGCACTGCTCGTCTAGAAAATCCGCCTCGCCAATTCTGGCTTGCTGCGGAATGACGGGAAACATCGCTTTCCTTCGGCTCGCGTCAACCAGCATGACTTCCGGCCCATCCACTATTATCAAGTAATTAGTATAGTTGACCTGCATATATGATCAGGTCAGCACTGTGGACGACACCGAAACCCACGTCAGGAAATTCCACAAGGAGCTCAGCGCCGGCATCGTTTCGCTGGTGCTGCTGGGCGTGCTCGCACGTGCGCGCACGCCGATGTACGGCTACCAGATCGTCAAACGCCTGGAGGCTACCGGCGAGGGTGTGCTCAGCGACAAACAGAGCGCGCTGTATCCGGTGCTGCGCAACCTTGCCGCTGCCGGACTGCTCGACAGCGAAGTCGAGCCATCCGTGACCGGGCCGCCGCGGCGCTATTACCGCATTACGCCGCTCGGCCGGCGCGTGCTGCGAGAGTGGAGTCTGGCCTGGATCGCCACCCGCGATTTCGTCAACACGGTTCTGGAGGATTGAAATGAACGCACCGGCTCCGCGCACCATCGCGGAATATCTCGAACAGTTGCGCGCCGCGTTGCACGGCGCCGATCCCGCGCTGATCCAGGACGCGCTTTACGACGCCGAAGAACATTTGCGCGCCGAGATGCACGAGAACCGCGGCCGGCCCGAAGCCGACGTGCTGGCGAAAATCGTCGGCAGCTACGGTGCTCCGGAAGAGGTCGCCGGTATCTACGTCGACAAGGAAAACGTCGTACGCGAGGCGTTGCAAGCGCCGCCGCAGCGAACCAGGCGCACCGCGCTTGGGCGGTTCTTCGCGGTAGGCGCCGACCCGCGCGCGTATTCGGCGCTGTTCTACATGCTGTTATCGCTCGCCACCGGGATTTTCTATTTCACCTGGACTGTAGCCGGTGTGTCGCTGTCGCTGGGGCTGTCGATCCTGATCTTCGGCATCGTGTTCGCGGTGATGTTCTTCGGCACCACGCGCGTGTTGTCGCTCGTGGAAGGCCGCATCATCGAAGTGATGCTCGGCGAACGCATGCCGCGCCGGCCGGTATTCGCGCAGGCGAACGCGACTTGGGGCGCTCGCATCGGCGGCATGTTCAAGGATCCGCGCACCTGGTCGACGCTGCTCTATTTCGTGCTGATGCTGCCGCTCGGGATCATCTACTTCACGTTCGCAGTGACCGGCACTGCATTGTCGTTGTCTTTCATTTTCGCGCCGATCGTGCACATTGGCTGGATGCTGGGCCTGGTCCAGGTCGACTGGGCCGATCACATTCATTTCAACGATACGCTGGTGACGCCGTGGTGGCTCGCCGACCCGCTGCTGTTCGTGCTCGGGATTGCGTTGTTGTTCGGGCTGCTGCACCTGGCGCGCGGCGTGGGCAAGTTTCAGGGCGCGTTGGCGAAAGCCCTGCTCGTCAGGTAAGCCGTTCGTTCGTCGCTGCGATGGCGTCATCGAGTTCGCGGTGCAGCGCCGCGACCAGCCGCCGCATCGACGTATTCGTCGCGCGCGACGGCGATGCGCGCCGCAGCACGCGTAAGTCCTGTTCGCGACCCAGCGCATCGATCAGGTGTTTGCGCTGCTTGCGTTCGAGCGACTTGCCGAGGATTTTCTGCAGCGCTTCGTGCGCGGTTGCTGCTGCGCGCGGCCGCGTGCTGTCGCGCGCGACCCCGCGCAGCAATTCGATTTGCAGTAACAGGCGCCGACTGCGCCGGCGCAGGCGATGGCGAGGCTCCTGGCCGCCCGACGACAGAGCCGGTTCAAGTGCGCGCTCCACTCGTTTGCGCGCGCGCTTGAGCGCGCGCCGCAAGTCGGTCGCGAGCAGTCGTGTCCAGGCGATCGTGGCGAGTGCTGAGCGTATTTCGGCAAGCTGCGCCCGATGCATTGCGAAGCCGGGATCATCAGCCAGCGCCGCGCCGAGCACACGGTCGCGCCGCTGTTTCAGCTCGCGCACAAGATCCTTCCAGTCGCCGCGGGGTTCGTCTTCATCGCGCAGGGATTTTGCCGTCGCGAGCGCGGCCTGTGTGTCGCGCAGTGGCGACAGGCCATGGGCAAATGTGCGCAGACGGGTTTCGAGCGCGCGTGGCGCAAGCGGCGACTTGTGCAGCAGTTCCACGCACGCGCGCAGGCGCGCAAGCGCCTTGCGCGCGAGATGCACGCCCTGATGCTGCCAGGCGCCCGCGCGCGCGAGCTGCAAGTCGCTCTGGGCGAGCTGATCGAGCGCGTTATCGCGTAGGGCGGCGCCGAGGCTGTCTTCGGATGCGGCCATTGCCACGAATCCTGGCCGTGCACTCACTGTGTTGCAAGTGTTGTGGAATTTTCAAGCTGCTAGACTGCAGCCACGTACATCGTCTATGGGGCGCTCATGAACACCTGTCCGCGGCGTGCCATTCTGGCTGCAGCGATCTTCGCCGCACTTGGCGTTCCCGGAGCGATTTGCGCCAACACGATTGATGTCGATGGCACGGGTTGCACGCTGGCTGACGCGATCAGTTCGGCGAACACCGGCTCCAGTGTGGGCCTGTGCTCGCCCGGCAGCGCGGGCGCCGATGAAATCGACATATTCACGGACGTGACCGTGTCGGCCGAATTGCCGCATATCGCTACCGACATCCAATTCGTCGGCGTCGGCGCGACGGCTCCGACCATCAGCGGCGACAACGCCTTCCGCTTGTTCTTCGTCGAAGGCATTCCAAACCTGGGTTTCAGCAACCTCAAACTGGTCAATGCCAAGGTCACCGGCGGCGGCGCCAGCATGGGCGGCGGCGCTGGGGCCGGCCTGGGCGCGGCGCTGATGATTTACGGCGGCACGGTAAGCGTAAGCAATGCCACTTTTTCCGGCAATAGCGCCACGGGCGGCAGCGCGACCGGCACGACCGGCATCTCTCCGACCAACAGCCCCCATATCGGTGAAGGCGGCGGCGGTGGCGGCGGGATGTCGGGCGGTGGCGCGATAGGCGGCCCCTTCAATGGCAGTGATGCTTCGAATGGCAGTTTCGGCCGCGGCGGCGGTGGTGGCGGCACCACGGATGGCGAGGGTGGCTTCAACGGCGGCAAGGGCGGCGATGCCTCCGCCGGCGGTCTCGGCGGTTCCGGAGGCCTTGGCGGCTACTCCTTCACGAATACGACGTCAACGGCCGGCTTCGGCGGCGAATTCGGCGCCGGTGGCGGTGGTGGCGGCGGCGGTTTCTCGGGGTTCGGCAATGCGCAACCAGGCGGCGACGGCGGATTCGGCGGTGGCGGCGGCGGTGGTGCGGGTACGTGTACGGGCTATGCGTTGTGCGCGCCCGAAAATGGCTTCGGCGGCAAGGGTGGCTTCGGCGGCGGCGGCGGTGCTGGCGGCAGCAATCCAAGAACAGCTGAAACCGGGGCTGATGGCGGCGCGGGCGGATTCGGCGGCGGCGGCGGCGCTGGTGGCGCCGGAGCAACTGGCGGCAGTCCGGGCCTTGGCGGATTTGGCGGCGGCGATTCCGGAACCGACGGAACTGGCAGTGGCGGCGGTGGGGGTGGCGGCTTCGGCGCGGCGATTTTCATTCATGGCGGTCACCTCGACGTAAGGAATTCCACCTTCGATCAGAACACCGTCGCGGGCGGCGCGGGATCGGGCAACCCGGGGCAGGGCAAAGGCGCGGCGATTTTCGCCGTGCACCTCACCACGGCCGACAATGGCAACAATTCGGGCATGCCGACGACGCTGCCGGTCGTAACCGGCTGCAACAATGCGTTCACGAACAGCACTGCGAGCGACGCGGGTGCGAGTACGCGCGACAATGCCGATACGTTCGGCGTCGATCGCACGATTCTTGGCCTGACGGATTGCAACGACAGCATCTTTGCCGACGGTTTCGGCGTGCCCTGACAAATGATCCTGACGTTTCCCGAAGTCATCAGCAGCGATGAGCAGAAGGCCATTCTCGCCGAGGCCACGCAAGCAGAATTCGTCGACGGACGAGAAACCGCGAGCCCCGCGCTGGCTGCAATCAAGAACAACCAGCAGGTCAGACGCGGCAGCGTGCCGCTGAAGCGCATCGCCGACATCGTGCTCGGCGCGTTGCGCCGCAATCCCGAATTTCTCAACGCGGTGTACCCGAAGCAGCTGCATTCCATGCTGGTATCGCGTTATCGCGAAGGTATGCAGTACGGCGCGCACGTCGATCAGGCGCTGATGGGCGACAGCGTGGTCTGGCGCACGGACCTGTCGTTGACCTTGTTCCTCAACGAGCCCGACGCCTACGATGGCGGCGAACTGGCACTCCAGCACGGCAGCGGAGAAACGCTGACCAAGCTGCCGGCGCGCTCGATGGTGTGTTATCCGACCGGGCAACTGCACCGCGTCACCGCGGTCACGCGCGGGGAACGCATGGCCGTGGTCGGCTGGATCCAGAGCTATGTGCGCGACAACGCCGCGCGCGAAACGCTGTGCGATCTCGGCAAGGCGATGGAATTATTGCGCGGACGCGATGAATATCGCGCCGCGCACGATCTGATCAACAAGACGCACGCGAACCTGATGCGGCGCTGGGCAGAGCCTTGAGCGCAGGGGCGTGTGCGGACGCCCCGCGCGGCATCACTTATTTCGCGGCACCCGCCGCTTTCGGCGGTTCCGGCTCGCCGGACGCATGATCGGCGACGTACACCCAATGGCCCTTGCGTAGTTCTGTTACGTCCGTGAAGCGGCCATTCCAGACCATGTTCTTGCCGTCCGATTTCTGCGTGACGCTGATCGAGAAATTACCCCAGTGCGACTGGTGCTTGCCGTCGCCTTCGGCGTGCCGATTGGTCAGCGCTGCAGAATTGATCTTGAAGGTATCGAACAGATTTTTGTAGGACGCGCGAATGGCGGCTGCGCCCTTGTGCTCGGGTTCGTCGGGGAACCAGGCTACCGCGTCGTCGGCATACAACTTCATCACCGCTTCCAGATCGGCTGCCGAGACTGCCTTGACCCAGGCGTCGCCGACGCCGTCCGCAGGGTCGGCGGCAAATGCCGGTGCAACACCGCACCCGGCTACTAGAATTAGACCAGCAAAAACACGATTGACCGCTACCGACATGGCACACCCTCCCCGTTGTGGGAAAATCGTTGCAGACGCTGGTGCGCACTGTAGACTCGGCCAAGTGCAATTGCACGCTGCGCTGCGTTCGATACTTCGAGCCATGCTTTGGAACACACTCAATGCCTTGCCGCCGCGGATCATCGCGCATCGCGGCGCGAGCGGTCAGCTCCCCGAACACACGCTCGAAGCGTATGCACTCGCGGTGGCACAAGGCGCCGATGCGCTGGAGCCTGATCTCGTCGCCAGCCGCGACGGTGTCCTTTACGCCCGTCACGATATTGGGCTTGCGCGCAGCACCGATATTGCTGCGCACGCCGAATTTTCGGCGCGCGCGCGCGCGATCGATGGTGTGCGCGACTGGTGGATTTGCGATTTCGACGCGCATGAGATCGACACGCTGCATGCGATTCAGCCGATCGCTGGTCGCAGCGCGCAGTTCGATCGCCAGTTTGGTGTGCCGCGATTCACGCAGTTGCTGGATTTCGTGATGCGCGAAAACGCGCGGCGTGGGATACCGCTCGTCATCGATGCCGAAATCAAGGATCCGACGTTTTTTCTCGAACGCGGCATCGACGTGCTCGGCGCGCTGACCTCTGACCTGGAAGCCTGCGGCACGACCGGGCCACAGGCGCCGGTCTGGCTGGAATCCTTCGACCACGCGTTCTTGCGCGATGCATTCGAGCGCTGCGGCAACCCGTGCTTTGCGCTGCTTGACCGCGTGCCGGACGCGATCGTCTTGCGCGAGCTGGCTGCCTGGGTATGCGGCATCGCGCCGGCGAAACACCTGGCCTGGGATGCCGAGGGTCGCGATAGCGGTCTTGTCGACATGGCGCACGCGCGTGGCCTGGAGGTGCACGCGTGGACGTTCCGCGAGGACCACTCGCCCGCGCCGTTCCCGAGCGCGATCGCGGAAACGCATACGGCGTTCGCGCTCGGCGTAGATGCGCTGTTTTGCGATTTTCCCGATGCAGCTCTTGCCGCGCGCGCGGCCTACGCGGTCAGCGCACCGCAGTCAGCGAATCGGCGCTCGGTGGTTGCGCCGCGGGCGTAAACGGCACTGGCGGGCCAACCGCCACGCCACTGCGCCAGGCTTGCAGTTTGGCGTCGATCTGCGGAGTGGTGACGAGCTGCGGATAGGAGTGATCTTCGCCATCGCGATTTTCCCAACCGTCGATCAGGCGCCGCGCTTCAGTGAACGCATCGCCAAACGTGTCGTGGTGGTTGAGGCCCTCGACGAAGAACGCGCGGCCGAAATCGGTGATTTCCGAACGCGCGCCGCAGCCGAACGAGGTACGGTCGGCGCGCGCGGCGCTGATGATCATCGTTGAATCGTCCTTCAGCGCATCGATGAAGCCACCGGAATAGCACGCCGAGATGATCACGACCCTGTTACGGATGCCGGACTTGGTCAGCGCGCCGGCGAGATCGTCGGGCGAGATCTGGTCCAGCGGCAGCGGATCCATGCTGACATAGAGCAGATGATCTTTCGTGCCGTGGCTGGTCAGGAACAGCAGCAACACATCGCCGTCGCGGTCCATCTTTTCGCCGACGGCCTTGAGCGCGCCTTCCAGATTGCTCAATGACGCGAGCGGGCGTTCGTCCAGCGTGGCCGGGTTGTTGACGAGCAGCAGATCGTGGCCGACCGCATCGAAGCGCCGCGTCAGCAGCTTGTCGGCGTATTCGGCCTCGTTGCGGAACACGTTTTCCTCGCCATCGCCGGCGAATGCGACAAAGTATAAATTGACCTTGCCCGGCGCGCGCGGCATCAATTTCGCCGCCGCTTCGGCCAACAGTTTCGGTTGCGAGTACAACACCTGCTCGGGTGTCGGCGCACTGTCGGGCCACGCCGACGCGTCCTCTTCAACGGAGGAGCCGTCATCCTTGTCCTCGGAATCGCCCGCCGCTTCAATCGCGCTATCCGCGCCAATTTCAGCGGCCGGGTTGGCGACGCGGTCGTGGTACTGCGTGGCCACGGTAGCGGCAATGCCGAGCGCGAACGCGAGCGCAAACGCGAACAGCAGCTTCGGTGCGTTCATGCGGCAGCAGTGCGGGTGGTGCGGAAAGGATTCGGTACCAGCGCCGGCACTTCGGCAATGTACTGCCGATAGGCAGCGCCGAACTGTTCGATCATCCAGCGTTCTTCGAGCTTGAGCTTGCGCCAGAAACCGGCGTAGATGATTGCGATCGCCAGCAATCCACGCCATTCAGCGCGCGCGATCGCGCAACCGACGAACGCGGCGAGCAGGCCTGTGTAGATCGGGTGGCGCACGTAGCGGTACGGGCCGTCGCGGACGAGTTCGTGGCCTTGTTTCAAAGTCACGGTGCCGCTCCAGTTGCGGCCGAGATGCACGCGTGCCCAGACCGAAAACGCCAAGCCCGCGGCAACTACGCCGACGCCGACGAAATACGAGGCCAGGCTCGCTGTGAAGATCGTGCCGCTTAGGAATCCGCGTGGCAGCCGTGGTGCCCACAGCAGCCACGTGCCGAGGATCAGCGGTACGATGTGTCCGGCGCGTGATCCCGGCGATTCATGGCGCTGCGTCGGCTTGACATTGCGGCTGGCGACCAACCAGTAGATCAGCCAGCTCAGCCACAAAACCGGAATCAGCGGGGCGTACACCGTATCCATGCCGATCAGGACAAAGTGACGGCGTCAAAGTCCGACACGCACGGGTGCGCACTCGCTGGCGGGCAGCTCGCGGGCGCGCGGGCGAGCAGCGTCGTGTGCATGCCCGCGCTGCTCGCGGCGTCGAGTTCTGCGGCCACGTCGGAGAGGAACAGGATCTCGTGCGCCGGCCGGCCGATTGCGATCGCGATGCTGGCGTAGGACGTGGCGTCGCGTTTCGGGCCAATTTCGGTATCGAAATAGCCGGAAAACAGCGGGGTCAAGTCGCCGGCATCGCTGTGTGCGAAGAACAGTTTCTGTGCAGTCACCGAGCCGGACGAATAGACGTGAAGATCGACGCCCGCGTCTTTCCATTCACGCAACTTCGGCGCGACGTCGGCATACACGTGCGCGCGGTATTCGCCACTGCGATAGCCATCTGCCCAGATCAGGCCTTGCAGCGCCTTGAGCGGCGTGGCTTTGCGGTCGTCGTCGATCCAGCGCTGCAGCAGCGCAATCAGCTCGCGCTGGCTCGCCGAAACCAGCCCGGCTTCCTTGGCGGCTTCGTGCAACCAGTGCTGCACTTCGGCCTGGTCGGCATGCGTGGCGACGAACGCGGGCAAGCGCTCGCGAGCGTAAGGGAACAACACGTCCTTGACGAAGCTGATCGAACTGGTGGTGCCTTCGATGTCGGTGACAATCGCCTTGATCATGGCGTGTTCGCCGCCGGGCCCCCGCGCTCGATATTCTGCGAGTAAGCGGTTTCGATCGCGCGCTTGACGCCGACCGGATCGGCGACGCGCTCGAACAGCAGGCTGCTCTCGCCGCGACCGGTGACCTGGACGGTGCCGTAGCCGAGCAGACGACCCCAAGTGGTCTGGTGCAGATCGACGGTTTCGATCGCCGACAGCCGCACTTCCTCGGTTTCGCGGCCGACGATGCCCATCTTGCGCACGACGCGATGCGTAGTGACGCCAAGTTCGATCGCGCGCAAGCGCAGCCATTCGTAGATGGTGATGAAAATGCCGACGATGACCGGTATCAGCACGATGCCGAGAATAAGCCGGCCTTTCGCCGTCCAGTGCAGTTCAAAGCGCGCGACGATCGTCTCGCCCGGCGCCAACGATTCCTCAAGGTAGCTCATTCCAGCTCCGTGTCTGAAGGGAGACGCGCGAAGCGCTCGGCGATGTCGCTGCCGGTGAATTCTGCGACCCAGCCGGCGGGATTCGTGAACAGGCGGATCGCGATGAAATAGGGCGCTTCGCTCATGTCGAACCAGTGGCGCGTGCCGTCGGGCACGCCGATCAGGTCACCGCGCTCGCACAACACTTCGTATACTTTTTCGCCGATGTGCAGCGTGAACAAGCCGCGGCCGGCGACGAAGAAACGCACCTCGTCTTCGGCATGCGTGTGTTCGTTGAGGAATTTCGCACGAAACGCGGCGCGGTCCGGATTGTCGGGATTGAGGCTGACGACATCGACGGCCTGATAACCTTCCTCGCGTTTCAGGCGCTCGATGTCCTCGCGATACGCCGCGATCACCTCGTCCTGGCTCGCACCGGGCGCGACAGCCTGGTTCGCCTGCCATTGCTCGAAGCGCACGCCAACGGAACCGAGTTCGGAGGCGATCTCGACATGTTTCGACGTAACCTTGACCGGCTCGCTGCCATTGGTGTCGTGGAAGATTCGCAAACGACTCATTTCAATCTCCGCAAATCCAGTTCGCAGCCGAGCAGGAATTCGAACGCCTCGATGTGGCGCTCGGCTTCGGCCATCTCGCGGCCCCAGGTATAGATGCCATGGCCGTCGATGAGATAGCCATATAGCGGCTGACCCGACGCAATCCAAGCATCGACGCGGGCGGCCAGTTCCGGCATGTCTTGCGTGTTCGGAAAAACCGGCACGTTGAGGCGTGTCTCATGCGTGGTCTGACCCGCGATCGCCTTCAACAGTTCATAACCTTCCAGGCGGACCGCACCCGCGCCGGCGAACAGGCGCGAGGCGACAGTCTGCGTGCGCGAATGCGTGTGCAGCACCGCGTTCGCTTCCGGGAAACGCGCATAAATTTGCGTATGCAGCAACGTTTCCGCCGATGGCTGCGCCGTAGTACCTATGGCGCGGCCGTGCATGTCGATCACCATGATGTCATCCGGCGTCAGCGTGCCCTTGTCGCGTCCGGAAATCGTGATCGCGACGTGCGCCGCGTCGAGGCGCATCGAGAAATTGCTGCTCGTCGCGGGTGTCAGGCCTTGCGCACCGAGCTTGCGCCCGGCGTCGGCAATCGCGCGTGCGCAGGCGGCGAAACGGGTGCCGTCGTAGGCGTCGGAATTGCGTAGCGAATGCATGCTGCAACTATAACGGATTTGCCCGTTCGTCTCGCCAACTGCGACGCCAGCCTGTCACAATGTGACGATGAATCTTGCCATCAGCTCGAACGAGCTTCTGATCTGGATTGGCGCTGCGTCGACGGCTTTTCTCGCGGGCGCGTTGCTCAGCTGGCTGCTCATGCGTGCGCGTGCGGCGGGTGCGCATGCAGCCGGGCGTGCAAGCCGCGAATCCGAACTGGTGCAGCTGCGTGCCGAGCGCGAAGCGGCCGAACAAACCCGGGCGCGGCTGCATCAGCAGCATGACGCGGCGCTGCGCGAACTCGAAACCGGGCGCACGCGAGTCGTCGAACTCACGGCGCAACGCGCGGAACTGAGCGGGCGTCTGGAACGACTCGTCAAGCTCGAACAGGAACTGGCCGAGAAAAATGCGGAAGTTTCGCGCCTGATCGAAGCCCGTCAACGCGCCGAACAACAGGCGACGAAATTTGCCACGAGCCTGCAGGAGCAGACGCAGGCCGCGCAAGACCGCGAAACCTTGCTCGCCGACAAGTTCAAGCTCGTTTCCAGTCAACTGCTTGAACAGCAGAGTCAGAAATTGACTATGCAGAACCAAAGCAATCTCGATGTGCTGCTCGGGCCGCTGCGCGAACAGCTTGGCGAGTTCCGCAAGCGCGTGGATGAGGTCTACGACAAGGAAAGCCGCGAGCGCGGGCTGCTCACGGCGGAAATCGGCACGCTGAAGAATCTCAATCAGCGCATCAGCGACGACGCGACGAACCTCACGCGCGCGCTCAAGGGCGACGTGCGTGCGCAAGGCGCATGGGGCGAACTCGTGCTCGAGCGGCTGCTCGAAGCTTCGGGCTTGCAACGTGGCCTGCATTACGACACGCAAGTCGTCCTGCGCGACGAAGAAGGCGGCAAGCCACGGCCGGACGTGATCGTGCATCTGCCGGAGAAACGCGATCTGATCATCGACGCGAAAGTATCGCTGACTGCCTATGAGCGTTACTGCGCTGCTGCGGATGACGGCGAACGTGCCGACCAGCTCTCGGCGCACCTGGGCTCGCTGCGCACGCACGTCAAGCAACTGGCCGAGCGGCGCTACAGCGATCTGCCCGGCGTGAATTCACTCGAATTCGTGCTGATGTTCGTGCCGGTGGAAGCGGCCTACATCGAGGCGGTGCACCACGACGATACTTTGCACGCCTTTGCGCTGGACAAGCAGGTAGTGATCGTGACGACGTCGACGCTGCTGGCCACGCTGCGCACGGTCGGCAGCCTGTGGCGCTTCGACGATCGCAATCGCAACGCAGTCGAGATTGCCGATCGCGCCGGCAAGCTTTACGACAAATTCGCCGGGTTCGTTGGCGACTTGCAAACGGTGCACGAGAAGTTCGACTCGGCACGCCAGGCACTGGCTTCAGCGAGCGGCAAGCTCAGCACTGGCCATGGCAACCTGCTCGGCCAGGTCGAAAAGCTGCGTGAACTCGGCGCAAAGGCGAGCAAGGCGCTACCGCAAGAATTGGTCGAGCGCGCGCAGGTCGATGAAGTGCAGGCGCGGCTCGACACAAACGGCGCAAGACCTGTTCGCGTGAAGTGACTAAGGCGACGGAACGTGCAATGGCGCGTCAGGACGGCCGGCTTTGCCGATGCGCACCTTGCTGTGCCTGTAGCCGTAGCCGAAATAAATGGCGAGACCGATCAGCGTCCACACCAGCATCAGCGTCAAGTTGAGCCAGTTGACGAGAATCGGCGCGAGCAATGCCGCGCAGCTCAGCACGCCGAGTGTGCACACCAGCGGGGCCCACGGAACGCGGAACGTGCGCGGTGCGTCCGGCTGGGTGCGGCGCAGGATCATCACGCCGATGCAGACCGCGGCGAACGCGATCAACGTGCCCGTGGAGACCAGATCGCCGAGCAGATCGAGCGGAAACACAGCCGCGAGCGCGGCGATGCCGACACCGGTGATCAGCGTGTTGATATGCGGCGTGTGATAACGCGGATGGATCTTCGCGAAGGTCGGCGGCAGCATGCCGTCCCGGCCCATGATCATGAAGATGCGTGGCTGTGCGATCACCATGCACAGGATGACGGAAGACAGACCGATCAGCGCCCCGATCTCGACCACCAGCCGCAGCCAGCCGAGTTCCGGATGGGCCTTGATCGCCGTCACCACGGGTTCGGAAGTACCGAGCTGGTCGTACGACAGCAGACCGGTCAGCACCGCGGCCATGCCGATGTATAAAACTGTACAAATAGCGAGCGAAGCCAGCGTTCCGATAGGCAGGTCGCGCTGCGGATTCTTCGATTCCTGCGCCAACGTAGATGTGGTCTCGAAGCCGATGTAGGCGAAGAACACCATCGAGGCGCCACGCAGCACGCCCGACCAGCCGAATTTTCCCGGACCGGCATTTTCCGGAATGAACGGATGCCACAGCTGCGGATTCACATAGCGCCAACCGACGCCGATCACGAGCAGGATCAGCGCGACTTTGAGAATCACCATTGCGGTGTTGGTACGGGTCGATTCGCGAATGCCGATGTAACACAGCCATGTCAGCAGCAGCACGATGGCCACCGCGGGCAAGTTGATGAAATCGCCGGTAGCGACCAACGCATTATCCGTGTACGCGAACGGAGCGTTCGTGAATTGGTGCGGCAGGTGTATGCCGAAATCATCAAGAAAACTCGTGAAATAGCCCGTCCAGCTCACTGCTACTGCCGACGCGGACACGCCGTATTCGAGCACCATGTTCCAGCCGATGAACCAGGCCGCCAGCTCGCCGAGAGTAGCGTAGGCATACGAATAGGAACTGCCGGACATCGGGATCAGAGTTGCGAATTCCGCGTAGCACAATGCCGTGAAACTGCAGCCGACCGCGGCCAGAATGAAAGCGAGCAGCACGGCCGGACCGGCGTGCTCGGCGGCGGCTTGTCCCGTGATGACGAAGATGCCGCCGCCGATCACGGCGCCGATGCCGATCGCGGTCAATCCGACCGGGCCCAGCGTGCGTTGCAGGCGCGGGCCGTCGGTCGGTTCGTCGTTGGCGAAATCGGTTTTCTTGGCAAGTAGCTGACTGAGCATGTTGTCTTGTGTATTCCGCAAAACAAAAGCCGGCGATGGCCCGCCGGCTTTCATGGTTGTTGTCATCGCATGCTGGTTAGCTTGCGCTCTCGTTGGCGAGCTGGCTGCGCTTGTATCCATATTGCGAATAGAGGATCAGGCCGATGATGGCCCACACCGCGAATACGATTTTTGCGGTCATGCTCAGATTCACGAATAGCAGCAGGCAGCCCACGACCGCGAGCGGGCAAACGACCCAGGCCACCGGTGTGCGGAACGGGCGCGGGCGGTTCGGTTGGGTCTTGCGCAGGATCAGCACGCCGATGGAAACCATCGCGAATGCCAATAGCGTGCCCGAGTTCGAAGTATCGGCGAGCTTGCCGACCGGGAACAGCGCCGCGCATGCCGAAACGACGATACCGGTAAGTATCGTGATCACATGCGGCGTGAAGAAGGTCGGGTGCACTTTCGACAATACGTCCGGTAGCAAACCGTCGCGCGACATCGTGAAAAAGATGCGGGTCTGGCCGAACATCATCATCAGGATGACCGAGGGCAGGGCAAGGATCGCGGCAATGCCGATCCAATTACCGAGCAGCGGGTGCCCGAGCAAGCGCAGCACGTGCGCGAGCGGCTCCTTGCTGCAGACCAGCGCTTGCGAACCTTGGCAGGCCGCGGCCATTTCCGGCGTGCCGGGGTCGATCGGCATGCCGTTCACACCGAGCATCGGTTGTGCACCGACCGAGCCGGCGGCGGCGTAACCGACCAAGAGGTAGAAAATAGTGCAGATCGCCAATGCGCCGATCAGACCGATCGGAATATTGCGTTGCGGATTCTTGGTTTCCTCTGCAGCCGTCGAAACCGCGTCGAAGCCGACGTAGGCGAAGAAGATCGATGCCGCCGCGCCGAGTACGCCGGCGCCGCCCATCGGACTACCCCAGCCGCCGGGCAGGAACGGTTCGAAATTCGTGCTCTTCACTGCCGGCAGCGCGACGAAGATAAATACCGTGAGCGCAACGATCTTGATGGCGACGAGCACGGCGTTGACGCGCGCGCTTTTCGATGTGCCGATTACCAGCAGCACGGTCACCGCGAGGCCGATCACGAACGCCAGCAAATTAAATCCGCCGCCGGCGTAAAGGCCGGTGCGAAAATATTCCGGCAAGGCCAGTGCGCCGGGTTGCACGAGCCCGAACAGATCCGAATGCGCGAGCAGTCCGTTCATGTAGCCGGACCAGCCGACGCAGACGACCGCCGCGCCAATGCCGTATTCCAGGCCCAGCGCCCAACCGACTATCCAGGCGACGAGTTCGCCAAGTACACCATAGGTGTAGGTGTAGGCCGACCCGGACACCGGCAGCATCGCCGCGAGTTCGGCGTAGGCCAGCGCGGCCAGACCGCAGACGATCGCGGCGATCACGAACGCGAGCATCATGCCGGGGCCGGCTTTCTGCCCGGCTTCGGCGGTGAGCACGAAAATACCGGTGCCGATCACGGCGCCGATGCCGAGCAGCGTCAACTGAATCGGGCCGAGCTGCCGCTTGAGCGATTTCTTCTCGGCCGTTTCGAGAATCTTGTCGAGCGGCTTGACGCGCCAAAAAATCATGTTTCCCTCCCCGGGATCGTACGAATGGAGCGCAATAATAGCGGCGCCCCAACAGGCGCTGCAGCGGCCGCTAACATACGCGAGCGACCCGGGCCGGGCAAGCGCCGTCAGCGGGACATGACGATCAGCACGGCGAACCAGTTGCAGCGCGCATGCTCGCAGCCGATATTCGGATGGCTACGCCAACTCAAGGCGTCAGGCGCGGCCGCTGAATTCCCCTGTGAGTGTGCTGACCAGAATCTTCTCGCCCGTGCGGATGTATTCGGGCACCTGAATCTCGATGCCGGTGCTGAGTTTGGCCGGCTTCGGCCGCTTCGTTGCCGTCGCGCCCTTGAGTTCAGGAGCGGTGTCGACAACTTCCAGCGTCACGCTTGGCGGCAGCTGCAACGCAACCGGCTGGCCGTCGATCAGCTGCACGTAGCAGCCTTCCAGGCCTTCGGTGATGTAGCCCGCGGCCTCGCCGACCGCATCGCGGCCAAGCAGGTACTGCGCATAGTCCTCGGCGTCCATGAACACGAAAGTGTCGCCGTCGAGGTAGGAGAAGTTCGCCGCGCGCCGCGCAAGTTCGGTTTCCTTCAGATCGTCTTCCGCGCGCAGCGACAAATCGAGCTTCTGCGCGCCGGGCACGCTGTACATCGTGAACCGGTACGTGACATTGCCGCCGCGGCCCTGCGGCGAACTGCGCTCGATGTCGCGCACCTGCCAGACACGGCCGTTGTGCTCGACGACGTTGCCTTTCTTGATTTCGGAGGCTTTCATTTCGGTGCCAGCCGGATCGCGCCGTCGACGCGGATCACGCTGCCGTTCATGTAGCGGTTTTGCAGGATGAACGCCACGGTGTCGGCGAATTCCTCGGCGGTACCCAGGCGCGACGGATAGGGTACTTGTGCACAAAGGGAATCATATACATTTTGCGGCATGCCATCGACCATTGGCGTGTGGAACACGCCCGGCGCCACCGTCATCACGCGCACGCCGATGCGCGCGAATTCGCGCGCCATCGGCAGCGTCATGCCGATCACGCCGCCTTTCGATGCCGAATAGGCGGCTTGGCCGATCTGGCCTTCGTAAGCGGCGATCGACGCGGTGTTGACGATCACGCCGCGTTCGCCGTCCGCGCCCGGCGCATTGTTCTGCATGATTTCCGCGGCCGCCTTGGCGACGTTGAAGCTGCCGATCAGGTTCACCATCACCGTGGTCTGGAAGTTCTTCAGCGGCATCGGGCCTTCCTTGCCGAGCACGCGACCGGCACCGAGAATGCCTGCGCAACTGATCGCCGTGTTCAAGCCACCCATGCGTTCGGCGGAATGCTGCAACGCCGCTTTTACGCCATCTTCGCTGGTCACGTCGGTGCGCTGGTAGCTCGCGTTCTTCCCGAGTTCGGCAACGGCGGCCGCGCCTTTTTCATCGTTGATGTCGAGCAGCGCCACGTTCGCGCCGTGCTTGACAAGATGCTTGGCCACAGCGAGGCCGAGGCCGGAAACTCCGCCGGTGACGACGGCTTTCACCTGTTCCAACTGCATGCGAGCGCACTCTGATTCGAGAGGGCGCGCATTGTAGCGGTTACAGGTCGCGAATGAAAAACCGGTTGCAGCCGAAATGTCCGGTATTGCCCATGGCGCTGCACAGCGCATCGAAACCGTGGCGGGCGTACAGCTTTTGCGCCGCGTCCATGCCGGTCAGCGTCTCCAGGTAACACTTTTGGTAGCCGAGTGCACGTGCCGCGTCCAGGCACGTGCGCATCAGCGCGTCGCCGGCGCCGCGTCCGCGCAGTTGCGGCACGAAGTACATCTTGCGCAACTCGCAAACGCCAGGCTCGCCAGCGAGCGCGGCGATGCCGCCGCCGCCGCACACGGTTGCGTCCAGCTCGACGACGTAATACGCGCACCCGGCTTGCGTGTACGCGGCGTGCATGTCTTCGACTTCGGCATCGTGGATCGCAAAGCCGGGCCCGTCGGCGCCGAATTCCGGCATGACGCTGCGGATGATCGCAGCGATCGCCGCGTTGTCGGCGGCTGCGATGGGTCGGATCGTGACGCTCACAAGGGCCGGCGGAAATCCAGGTCGTAGCGCGATCCGTGCACCAGCACGTGCACACGCAGGTTGGTAATGCTGATCGGCTCGCTGGGTCCGGCATCGGCGACATTGGAGTGGCCGACGTCGGCGGGATCCACGACGGTGATGCTGCCGTGCCCGACGACTTCCATGACGTTGTCCGGGCCGACGAAGCCGGCCGTATCCGGATCGATGCCGATGCCGAGCGCGAACGGATTGAGCGCGAGCGCACCGAGCAGGCGGCCGAGCCGGTCGGCGCCCGCATCGCCCTGGTCGATCACGAGCCGATTCGTCAGGCCGAGCCCCGGCGCGAGCGTGACATTGCCCATGCGCGGCGACGGACCGTGGCTGCCGCCGCCGAGCATATGCTCGGGCAATACGGCGGCACCCGCGCCGATGCCACCGATAGCGACACCCTCGGCGTTGCGCCGGCGCAGCAGGCGCGCGAGCGGCGTGCCGCCAAGTAGCGCCGAAAGCCGCAACGGTTGATCGGCGTACAGCAGCACCACGTCGGCGTGCTCGACGGCACTGAGCGCGGCCTGGCGCTCGGCATCGCCGCGATTGGCGAGCGCGACGCGCTGCGTTTCGCCAGCGCCGTTCGTCATCAACCGCGACTCGAGATCATCGACGAGCGGGTCATCCGTCGTTGTCGCCGTGATCAGGACGACGCGACAACGCTGGCGCAACATCGCGATCAGGCGTTTGAAGATGCCGGTCTCGCCGGCGCCGCGCACGGTCGTGCCGATCGGAATCAGATATCCGCGCGATTTATCCGGAGCGAGCTTTGCGGGCATACGTTGCGATCCTCAGGCGGCTTTGCCGACTTTGCTTCCATTGTCACGCGCGAGCTGCGTGCTGAGCCAGCGGCCCGTTTCGATCAGTTTCTGCAAATCGATTCCGGTCGAAATTCCCATCCCGTGCAGCATGTATACGACGTCCTCACTGGCTACGTTGCCGCTCGCTCCGCGCGCATACGGACAACCGCCGACCCCGGACACCGACGAATCCACCACGGCGACGCCGAGTTCGAGGCAGCCGAGGATATTGGCGAGCGCCTGGCCGCGCGTATCGTGAAAATGTACGGCCAACGCGGACATCGGCACCTGTTCGGCGACCGCGGCGAGCATCGCGCGCGCCTTGGCGGGCGTGCCGATGCCGATCGTGTCGCCGAGCGATACTTCATAGCAGCCGAGCGCGTGCAGGCGTTTAGCCACGCGCACGACATCCGCCAGCGGCACCTCGCCCTGATACGGGCAGCCGAGCACGGTGGAAACGTAGCCGCGCACGGCGACTCCATCGTCTTTGGCGCGCTCGAGCACCGGCGTGAAGCGTTCGATCGACTCGTCGATCGACGCATTGATGTTCTTGCGATTGAAAGCTTCGCTCGCCGCGGTGAACACGGCTATCTCGGACACGCCGACGGCGCGCGCGCGTTCATAGCCTTGCAGGTTCGGCACCAGCACCGGATAGCGCACGCCAGGCGTTTTGCTGATGGCCGTATAGACATCCGCCGCGTCTGCCAGCTGCGGCACCCATTTCGGACTCACGAAGCTCGTTGCCTCGATCGTCGCCAAAGCGGTTTGCGAAAGGCGATCGATCAACTCGATCTTGAGCGCAGTCGGCAGAAACGTCTTCTCGTTTTGCAGGCCATCGCGCGGGCCGACTTCGACGATGCGGACATGGCTGGGCAGAGCGGTCATCGTGGCTATTTGGCCGGCGTCGCCAGCAGGCCTTGCTCGAACTCGTCGAGTGTTTCCTTGTTGCGCACCAGTTTCGTCGGGGTCTGGCCATCGAAAATGGGTTGCTTGCGCACGATCTCAAGCATGCGTGCACGGTCGCCGCGAATGTAGACGTGCAGGTCGTTCGCGGTCTTGCTGACCGTGCCTTCGATTTTGCCCTCGATCACGAGCTGGGCGGCGCGCTGGCTGTTCACCTGGGTGATCTCCACTGCGTCTCCGCGCAACCGGTAGCGTGCGAAATAAAATGATTTCGCCGGTGCCGGTTCGATCGCGTACGGCGGGTCGATGTTGCCCAAGGCTTTCAGCGACGTGTCGGCGACTACGAGGTAATCCTTGCCGTCAGCGTGTACGTAGTTCATCGGCACGTGGATGCGTTTGAGCGGACCGCCTTTCTCAGGCTGGTCGGCAACGATGAAATGGCAGTCATCGTCGACATAGATCGCCGTGGCCTCGCTCTTGTCGGCATCGGTCCACAGGCCTTTCCAGCGCACGTCGCAGGTTTCGATATTGTCGCCGAGCGGCGATTCGAAACGTGTCTCGACGCAGCCGCCGAGCAGGATGAGTACGGCAATGAGCGGACGCAGTTTCATGGGGTCTCCGCGAAACGCACGAGCACCGCATCGGCTTCGACGAAGTCCCCGGCGTGCGCATGCAACGACGCGATCGTCGTCGCCTGTGGCGCTTTCAAGCTCAGCTCCATCTTCATGGCCTCGATGACGACAAGTTCCTGGCCGGCTTCGACCTTGTCACCCTCGCCGACCTTGACCAGCACGATGCGACCGGGCATTGGCGCAGTGATGCGATCGCCGCTCTTCTGTGCAGTTGGCGTGTAGGCAAACGCGCCGACGTGCTCGAAGCGAACGCGGCGCTGGCCGTCGTGCAGCAGTACCCCGTCGCCATCGACGCGCACGCGGAACTGCCGCGCCACGCCGTCGAAACTGGCGCCGAACGTGCCGCTTTGGAGTCGGCCGTTGTTCACGACGCAGCGTTCGGATCCACTCGCGAGCTCGTAATCGCCAAGTGTGCCATGGGCTTCCACTTCGTGGCGTTCATTGCCGCGCATCAAGACAACGATGCGTTTACCGGGGTGGCCCAGGCGCCAAGCATCGACGAGATGCCACGGCGAATGCGGATCGCTGCTCGCGCGCGCGGCAGCGCAGCCGAGGTGTTCTTCATCGAGCAGCACCGCTGCCGCGGCGGCGAACAAATCAGCGTGCGCTGGCGGTGCGTCGCTGGGTAGAAACTCGTCGAGGTGGCGGTCCAGGTAACCAGTATCGATGCGGCCCTCGATCACGGCCGGGTGGCGCACCAGGCGCTCGAGAAATTCGATGTTCGATTTCGGCCCGACGATCTCGCATTGCGCGAGCGCTTCGCGCATGCGCGTGAGTGCGTCGGCGCGCGTGCGATCCCAGACGATGAGTTTGGCGATCATCGGGTCATAGAAGATCGTCACGATGTCGCCTTCGATCACCCCGCTGTCGACGCGCACCGCGCCTCCTGAACCTGTCGAAGGATGTGCGTTCGCTTGCGGCAGCTGCAGACGCTGCAGCTTCCCGGATGCTGGCAGGAATCCGGCTTGCGGGTCCTCGGCGTACAGGCGCAATTCGATCGCGTGGCCGTCGGCCGGAACCGATTTATTGCGGATCAGCGAACCCGGCAGCGCTTCCCCGGCGGCGACACGCAGCTGCAGCTCGACCAGATCCAGATGCAATACCATCTCGGTCACCGGATGTTCGACCTGCAGGCGTGTGTTGATCTCCATGAAATAAAAATCGCCGGCCGGGCCGACGATGAACTCGACTGTGCCAGCATTTACGTAGCCGAGCGCACGGCCCGCGGCGACGGCGGCATCGCCCATGCGCGCGCGCAGCTCGGGCGTGAGGAACGGCGATGGCGTCTCCTCTAGGACCTTCTGATAACGACGCTGCGCCGAGCATTCGCGTTCGTTCAAATGCACGATATTGCCGTGTCGGTCGCCGAAGATCTGGAACTCGATATGGCGCGGCGTTTCGATGTAACGCTCCAGCAGCACGCGCTCGCGGCCGAACGCGTTCTTCGCTTCGCGTTGACACGATTCCAGATTGGCCGCGAACTCCTGTGCGCTGCGTACCACGCGCATGCCCTTGCCGCCGCCGCCGTGCGCCGCCTTGATCATGAGCGGAAAACCGATGCGCTGGGCTTCGCTTGCGAGCAGCGCGTGATCCTGATCCGCACCCGTGTAGCCCGGCACCACCGGCACGCCAGCCGCCGCCATCAGCTCCTTGGCGCCGGCTTTCGAGCCCATCTTGCGCATCGATTCAGCGCTCGGGCCGATGAAGACGATGCCGGCTTGCTCGCAGGCTTGCGCGAAGTCGGCGTTCTCCGAGAGAAAACCGTAGCCGGGATGGATCGCCTGCGCGCCGGACCGCTTGGCGACGTCAAGGATGGCGTCGCCGCGCAGATAGGAATCCGCTGGCCGCGGTCCGCCGATTGGATACGCGTAGTCGGCCTGGCGCACGTGCTGCGCGGTCGCGTCGGCTTCCGAGTAGACGGCGACCGTCTGGATGCCCAGACGTTTACACGTCCGGATGACCCGGCAGGCGATTTCGCCGCGGTTGGCGATCAGGACGCGCTGGAACATGTTCGTCTCATTCGATCTCCCATTTTGGTCGCCGCTTGTCGAGAAATGCCGACAAGCCTTCCTGTCCTTCCGGCGATACGCGCAGCCGTGCGATCAGCGCCGACAATTTGCGATCTGCGATCAGAGTGTCGGGATGGGCGATTGCGCCCAGACGCAGCACGAGTTGCTTGGCTTCGTGCTGGGCGACAGGTCCACCCTTGGCCAGCCAGCCCAGGATATGATCGGTGGAATCGTCGAGCTGGCTCGCTGGCACAACGTGATGCACGAGGCCGATATGCAGCGCTTCGCTGGCGTCGAACACTTCGCCGGTGACGAACAGGCGGCGCGCGTGGCGCGCGCCGATCGCGGCGATCACATACGGCGAGATCACCGCCGGGATCAGGCCGAGCTTGACTTCAGTGAGGCCGAACTTCGCCGTGTCTGCCGCGATGGCGATGTCGCAACAGGCGATCAGGCCGACCCCGCCTCCGTACGCCGCACCATTCACGCGCGCGATCGTCGGTTTCGGAAATGTGTTCAGCTTGTGCATGAGCGCCGCGAGGCGTTCGGCATCGAGCCGGTTGTCGGATTCGCTGGCCTTGGCCATGCCGCGCATCCAGTTCAGATCCGCGCCGGCGGAAAAACTCGAGCCGGTGCCGGTGAGAATCACGGCGCGCGCATTGGCATCGCGTTCGAGCTTGCCCAGCGTATCGGTCAGATCGGCGACGAGCGCGTCGTCGAACGCGTTGTGCACGTCGGGCCGGTTGATCGCGATCGTAACAACCTTGCCGATCGTGGTGACTTCGAGCGAATGGGCCATGACGTTCCCCGCGGTCAGGACGGCGATGATAGCCGGTCGTGCATGCCTGCGAGAACGGCGCCGGTGCCCGGCAGTTTGCTTGCCGAATGCGATTTCTCCGCTGCCGTGTGCCGCAGGTTGGTGAAGTTGTTCGCTTCCACCGAATAAAACTCACCCGCAGCGGTGCGGTCACTTGAATTTGGAAATGCGAACCATTATCATTTGCGATGTGATCAAGTCTTCCACCCTTGCCGTTCTGACCTTCGTCGCGGCGCTTGCCGCCGGCGGTGTTCGCGCCGCAGAAGTCCAGGCCACGCTGTCAATTCGCGACCACAAGTTCGAGCCGGCCGAATTGACCGTACCGGCCGGCGCGAAAATCAAGCTGTCGATCGAAAACCACGATGCCACACCCGAGGAGTTCGAGAGCCACGAACTCAATCGCGAAAAAATCGTGGTCGGCAACGGCACGATCACCGTGTTCATCGGTCCGCTCGAAGCGGGCCGCTATCCGTTCTTCGGCGATTTTCATCAGGAAACCGCGCAAGGCGTGCTGGTGGCGCAATAGCCATGCTCGGCACCGGCCTCCTGGTTTTCCGTGAAGTGCTCGAAGCGGCGCTGATCGTCAGCATCGTGTGCGCGGCCACGCGCGGCGTGGTCGGACGTGGGCGCTGGGTCGGCAGCGGCATCGGCGCCGGCGTGCTCGGAGCAATTCTGGTGGCAGCGTTTGCGAACGTCATCGCCGCCGCGATCAGCGGCATCGGCCAGGAGTTGTTCAACGCGTCAATTCTGCTTGCGGCCGTGCTGATGATTGCCTGGCACGCGATCTGGATGGCCAGCCACGGCAAGGAGTTGTCCGCACAGATGAAGAGCGTCGGCAGCGCGGTACAGGCCGGATCCCGGCCGCTGTCGGCGTTGCTGATCGTGGTCGCCGTAGCCGTGCTGCGCGAAGGCTCGGAAGTCGTACTGTTCCTTTACGGCCAAGCGGCAAGCGGCGCTGGTGCGGCAGCGCTGGCCGGCGGCATCGCGCTCGGCGTGATCGGCGGCGTCGCGGTTGGCTTCGCGTTGTACTTCGGCCTGCTCGGCATTCCGCTGCGCTATTTCTTCAGCGCGACTAACTGGCTGATGCTGCTGCTCGCGGCGGGCTTGGCGTCGCAGGCGGCCGGTTTTCTGATCCAGGCGGACCTCTTGCCCGCGCTTGGCAACCGCATCTGGGACACCTCGGCGCTATTGTCGAATGCCTCGTTGATGGGCAAGACGATGCACACGCTGATCGGTTACGACGCGCAGCCGGCCGGCATGCAGATCCTTTTCTATGCCGTCACCGCGACGGCGATTGCGCTGGGCATGAAACTGTGGGGCAATCCCGCCGCGCCACGGCGACACGCGAAAGCTGCAGCGGCGAACTAATCGCCGAATCCGTCGCGAAAAATCGAGACGTCGATCTTGCCGGACATGCTGCTATGGACCGAGCAGTTATAGAACAGCGCATCTGGCGCATCATTGGTACCAGGAACGACACCGTCTGCGTCGTGGCTGTGGCAACTCCGTTCGGCGAAAAGCCGCTGTAGCCGTTCAACGTGCCGTTGCCATTTACCGTCTTCACATAGAACGGATGGGATTGATTGCCTGCGATGACGAAGTCGTAGGAATGCCCGCGGATCAGGTGCAAGATCGGGTTATCGATCGACATGCCGCCATCGAACACGACGTGCCACGCAAATGGAAAACTGCTGATGTTCGGCGAAAAAGTGAACGACTCTGCGATAGCCGGCAGCGGCGCAAGGAGCAATCCAAGCAATGTGGCGCGAGCGCTTCGATGCATGTCGGATCTCCGATAGACGCCAATAACGACCGGCACGAGTGCCGATTGCTGGCAACTACATCCTGAATACTCCAAACCGCTGTTTCTCGATCGGTGCATTGAGCGACGCGGAGATCGCTAGGCCGAGCACACGGCGCGTATCCGCAGGGTCGATCACACCGTCATCCCAGAGTCTCGCCGTGGCGTAGTAGGGGTGCCCCTGCCGCTCGTACTGTTCGCGGATCGGCGTCTTGAACGCGTCCTCTTCCTGTTTCGACCATGACTTTCCGGCCGCTTCGAGTCCGTCGCGACGCACCGTCGCGAGCACGGACGCCGCTTGCTCGCCCCCCATCACGCTGATACGCGCGTTCGGCCACATCCACAGCATGCGCGGTTGGTAACCGCGTCCGCACATCGCGTAATTGCCGGCACCGAAACTGCCGCCGATGATTACGGTGAATTTCGGCACGTGCGAACAGGCGACCGCCGTGACCATTTTCGCGCCGTCCTTCGCGATGCCGGAGTTCTCGTATTTCTTGCCGACCATGAAACCGGTGATGTTCTGCAGAAACACGAGTGGAATGTCGCGCTGATTGCACAGCTCGATGAAATGCGCTCCCTTGAGCGCGGATTCGGCAAACAGGATGCCGTTGTTCGCGACGATGCCGACTGGATAGCCGTACAGGTGGGCAAATCCGCAGACCAGCGTCTTGCCGTAGCGCGCCTTGAATTCCTGGAATTCCGAGGCATCGACGATGCGCGTGATGATCTCGCGGATGTCGAACGGCTTGCGCGTGTCGGTCGGCACGACGCCGGGGATTTCCTCGGCGGCGTACTTGGGTTCGATCGACTCGCGCACCGCGACCGCCAACGTCTTGCGCCGATTCAGGTTCGCAACGATGTCGCGCGCGATGCTCAGTGCGTGCGCATCGTTCTCGGCGAAGTGATCGGCGACGCCCGAGATCGCGGTGTGTACGTCGGCCCCGCCGAGCGATTCGGCATCGACCACTTCGCCGGTTGCCGCTTTCACCAGCGGCGGGCCGCCGAGAAAGATCGTGCCTTGTTCCTTGACGATCACGGTCTCGTCGCTCATCGCCGGCACGTACGCACCGCCGGCGGTGCACGAGCCCATGACGACAGCGATCTGCGGGATGTTCAGCGCGCTCAGCCGCGCTTGGTTATAGAAGATGCGGCCGAAGTGATCGCGATCGGGAAATACTTCATCCTGCAGCGGCAGGAAGGCACCGCCGGAATCGACGAGATAGACGCAGGGCAGTCGGTTCTCCAGCGCAATCTCCTGCGCACGCAAATGTTTTTTCACCGTGATCGGAAAATACGTGCCGCCTTTCACGGTGGCATCGTTCGCGACAACAACGACTTCCTGACCGTGCACGCGGCCGATGCCGGTGACGATGCCGGCGCCGGGTGCTGCGTCGTCGTACATGCCGTGCGCGGCCAGCGGCGAGAATTCCAGAAATGGTGAGCCCGGGTCGAGCAGGGCGCGCACGCGCTCGCGCGGCAGCAGTTTGCCGCGTTCGGTGTGCTTGGCGCGCGCCTTGTCGCCGCCGCCGAGCGCAGCCTGTGCCATTTGTGCTTTCAGGTCTTCGACGGCTGCACGCAGCTGTGCGGCATTGGCCTGGAATTCCGGTGAACGGGTGTCGATCTGCGATTCGATTACGGGCATGGCGCTTTTCGAAGTTGCGGCGTGCGTATCAGAACATAACCGGAGCGGCAATCGGCCGTCCATGGCCATCGCCGGAAAATGCTCCTGCTTTTCCGACCCACAGGGATGTGGGAAGTGCACGCAGGTGCCGGGAGCACCAGCGGGCCGGCATACCGGCCGTCCCTGGCCATCGCCGGAAAATGCTCCTGCATTTCCGGCATACCGGCCGTCCCTGGCCATCGCCGGAAAATGCTCCTGCATTTCCGGCATACCGGCCGTCCCTGGCCATAAAAAAAATCGGCCGCGCAAGGCGGCCGATTCGGGGCTACTGTCGCAGACGCTTACTCTTTCTTGGCTGCGTCCGCTGCCTGCACGGCTTCTTTCACGTCGGCGGCACCTTGTTTTGCAGTGGCAGCAGTCTGCTCGGCGCTGGTCGCTGCGGCTTGCCCGGATGTCGCGGCCTGCTGCGCGGAAGCGGCAGCGCCGGTCATGTCGCCGCTCTTGGCTTGCTGGGCGGCCTGCTGCGCCGAAGCGCTCGCGGCTTGCGCCTGGGCCGCGGTCTGTTGTGCGGCCTGCTTGGTCGCTTCCGCAGCGGCTTTGGCCTTGTCGGCGGCAGCTTGCGCGGCTTGCTGAGCGTTGTCGCTGCAGGCGCCGAGCGTGGCGGCCAAGGCAGCGGCGACAAGGATCTGTTTGAACTGCATGGTTCTCTCCCTAGTAAGTTTGATTTTTAGCCAACGCACGCGGCGCTCGTGCGCCGCGGACGCGAAACTCTACACCAATTCGACCGCCAGAGCGGTGGCCTCGCCGCCGCCGATGCACAGTGAGGCGACGCCTTTCTTGCCGCCGCGTGCCTTGAGCGCATGGATCAGCGTGACGACGAGTCGCGCGCCCGAAGCGCCGATCGGATGGCCGAGCGCGCACGCGCCGCCGTTGACGTTGAGCTTCTCGTGTTTGATGCCGAGTTCACGCATCGGCGCCATTGCGACGACCGCGAACGCTTCGTTGACCTCGAACAGATCCACGTCTTCGACTTTCCAGCCGGCTTTCTTCAGCACGTTGTCGATGGCACTGACTGGCGCCGTCGTGAACCAGGCCGGTTCCTGCGAATGCGTGGCGTGCGCGACGATACGTGCAAGCGGCTTCAGGCCGCGCTTGTTTGCTTCATCCTCGCTCATCAGCACGGTCGCCGCGGCGCCGTCGGAAATGCTCGAGGAACTCGCCGCGGTCACCGTGCCGTCCTTGCGGAACGCGGGCTTGAGTGTCGGAACCTTGGCCGGATCGGACTTGCCAGGCTGCTCGTCGGTCGCAAATTCGACGTCGCCTTTCTTACCGGCGACTTTCACCGGCACGATTTCCGCGGCGAACGCGCCGGAGGTGATCGCGGCCTGTGCGCGCTTGACCGACTCGATCGCGAACGCATCCTGTTCTTCACGCGTGAATTTGTATTTGTCCGCCGTGGCTTCGGCGAACACGCCCATCGACTGGCCGTCGTACGGATTCGTCAGGCCGTCCCAGGCCATGTGATCGACGAGCTTGGCGTCGCCGTAGCGTACGCCGGTGCGCGCGGAAACCATGTGCGGCGCATTCGTCATCGACTCCATGCCGCCGGCGACGACGACGCTCGCGGAACCGGCCTTGATCAGGTCGTTGCCGAGCATGATTGCCTTCATGCCCGAGCCGCAGACCTTGTTGATCGTGGTGCAGCCGGCGGATTTCGGAATGCCGGCGTTGATCGCCGCTTGCCGCGCCGGCGCTTGACCGAGGTTGGCCGGCAGCACGCAGCCCATGATGACTTCGGAGATGTCAGCCGGCGCCACGCCCGACTGATCAAGCGCGGCCTTGATCGCGGCGGCGCCAAGCGTGGTGGTCGGCACGCCCGTGAATTGGCCGAGCATGGAACCGATGGCGGTGCGCTTGGCACCGACGATGACGACGGAAGAAGACATGGCGGACTCCGCAGGAACAGGGGAAACAGCAATTATAGGTCGAAGGTGGGGTCAGCCGACCATGGCGTCAAGCAGCATGTCGATCCAGGCCAAGCGCAGGTGATCGACACCTGCGCATCGTCTTGCATTGCGCGGCGCGCGCAGCGCTACTCCACGTCGAACGATTGCAGGCGCACCGGCGTCACCGCTGTCACGGTGAACTGCAGCGCGCCGACCGGCGTCGGCGCGTGCGCAGGCGACGGCGGCGGTGGCGCGGCAAACGAGAACGTACCGCCAAACGTACCGGCAAAGGCGCCGGTATAGTCGAAGCTGAAGTCACTGGCATCGGGCGCGAAGGTTGTCGAAAACGCTGCGATCAACGTATACACCGTTCCCGTCGTTGGCGCGCCGTTGCCGTCGCTGAAATGGAAAATGAACTTGGTACCGGTGCCCTTGTTCAGATTAGCCGTCTGGATCCGATCGGAATCGGTCGTACTGCTCGTCGCGCCGAGCTGAAAATTGATTCCAGTGTCGGTGCTGGTGCTGCCTCCGTTCCAGGTCAGGCTGCTCGCGCTCAGTATCCCGGGCGAATCCCCGGGTGCGATCGAGCCGCCGCCAGCGCCGGCATTCAGCGTGACATTGCCGACTGAGCCGGTGCCGCTGAGGATGCCAACGTTCACCACAGCATCGCCGATGTTGCCGTCGACTTGCAGCGTGCCGGCGGCAATTGTGGTGCCGCCCGTATACGTGTTGCCGCCGGAAAGCACCAGAGTACCCGCGCCTAGTTTGGTGATTGCAGCACCGGGGCCGTTGCCCGCGGTGTAGCTGCCGCCCGGTAACGAAGCCGCGCTGTCGTCGGCGATCGTGTCCGAAACTGTGTAGGTTCCGGTGATATCGAACGTCGTCGTCGCGCCCGACATCAGGAACATCCCGCTGCCGGCCGCGGCGCCGCTGTGGAATCCGGTTCCTGCGCTTACGCTGCCGGTGCTGATGTTGCCGCTGGCCGGCGTTTGTACCAGCAATTTGCCTCCGGCGCGTACGAACACCGCGCCACCCATTGCCGCACCGCCGCCGCCTTGGGGGTTGATACCGATACCGCCGCCGCCGCCGCCGACACCGCCGA